>Ga0209935_1000400_pt1 | contig 116238 bp, 184 predicted proteins | sample ThiBio_1000_plan_2_FD_183958 | JGI IMG/M metagenome (GOLD analysis project Ga0209935, IMG submission 183958) | Wastewater bioreactor microbial communities from Cape Town, South Africa - Thiocy_cont_1000_plan (SPAdes) | ecosystem: Engineered > Bioreactor > Thiocyanate-remediating >... | reverse complement strand
ATGATGATGATGATGATGATGATGATGATGATGATGATGATGATGATGATGATGATGATGATGATGATGATGATGATGATGATGATGATGATGATGATGATGATGATGATGATGATGATGATCGCTGCTGCTGATGATGCACTGATACCTGGTGCTAACTCGACCGATTCACTGTCGTACAGCAAAGGAAAAGACGCCCATCGACAAGAACGCACTCTGGAAGCTCGTTGGCTACGATTCAGCAGACCAGTTCCAGATACCCCCCGAGATCACGCTCGAGGTACGTCGAGAGCAGCCGGTTGCTTGCGTTGCAGTAGCCCACTCGCTCACTGAACCACTCGCACCAGTCGCTTCAATCAGCGCCGCTCGAGGAGCTACGCCCATCAGACCGTCGCTATTGGAAGCTGCTCCGCCGTCAGCAGATCAAATCGCAGAATCGAATGCGAGCGATGCGCTTGATATTCTAACGCCCCATTGCTTGGTAGCTTCGAGGATGTAAACCAACTATATCTCCCAACCATTTGTATCCCAGCACACGGGCGATCTACGGTGGTGTAGATATGTCCTAGTATCCGAGCGAAGCCGGTTAACACGAATGATGGTGGTGATGATCGTGGGGAGCGAGCGTTCGTGTGTTGTGTTTACCGAGAGTTATGCTTCGAGCCGCTTCGAGAGGAGAGGAGCAATGCGACTGAACGCACAGCTCCTGACCGATGCGCAAGTTACAAATCAATATGGGAGACAGAGAGGCAATGAGAGACGGAGAAGGAGAGAGAGAGAGAGAGAGCTATTTCAACAATAGCACGCGATCCTTGGCGTGCAAGCGAGAGGAGGTGCGAGAGAGAAAGAGGTACTCAGCTCCCTGGGCGTGTGCGACCACAGCGGTGGCCAGTTGGGTGGTGCGCGCGCGGGCGGACGGGTGAACGGAGAGAGGTTACACAGTGCCAGTGCCGACCGTCAATCCAGGGTCGACAGTGGGCGCGTACTCGGCTCCGCTGGCTCCAGGACCAGCGGCGATGTTGGTAGAGCGATAGCCGGCATCGGCGCTGCCAGCAGGAGCGTGCTTGCCAATGTCGGTGGTGGCGACGTACTCCGAGACGCTGCTTCCAGGGCCTGTTGTTGGGTAGGAAGTAGGGATAGAGATGAGCAAAGCCCTTATTCGAGATGGCAGTATGAGTCAACACGTACCAGCAGCAACCGAGGTCGAGCGGTATCCAGTGTCGACCGTTCCAGCGGGAGCGTGCTTGCCAATGTCGGTGGTGGCGACGTACTCCGAGACGCTGCTGCCAGGGCCTGTTGTTGGGTAGGAAGTAGGTATAGAAATGAGCAAAGCCCTTATTCGAGACGGCAGTAGGGCAAAAGCGTACCAGCAGCAACCGAGGTCGAGCGGTATCCAGTGTCGACCGTTCCAGCGGGAGCGTGCTTGCCAATGTCGGTGGTGGCGACGTACTCCTTGACGCTGCTTCCAGGGCCTATTATTGGAAGGGAGTGAGCCAGAGGCAGAGGAGACTCGGGCAGCGAATTGACGTACCAGCAGCAACCGAGGTCGAGCGGTAGCCAGTGTCGACCGTTCCAGCGGGAGCGTGCTTGCCAATGTCGGTGGTGGAGACGTACTCCGAGACACTGCTTCCAGGACCTGCGGGTTGTATAAATGTGAGCAAAGCTCTATTGGTTGGGTGCGCTTCATTATCGAGACGGCAGTGTGAGTCAAAGCGTACCAGCAGCAACCGAGGTCGAGCGATAGCCAGTGTCGACCGTTCCAGCGGGAGCGTGCTTGCCAATGTCGGTGGTGGCGACGTACTCCTTGACGCTGCTTCCAGGGCCTGGGACGAAGAGCGAACAGACAGAGGTTAGCAGAGCCGGGCAGCATCGTAGGGTTGTTGGCGACAGACATGTTGAGGCAGAGACGTACCGGCAGCAACCGAGGTCGAGCGGTAGCCAGTGTCGACCGTTCCGGCGGGAGCGTGCTTGCCAATGTCGGTGGTTGAGACGTACTCCGAGACACTGCTTCCAGGGCCTGGGGCGAAGAGCGAACAGACAAAAACGCAGCCGCAACGTAATGCGCAACGAACGAACGAGAGAGAGTGTGTGCGTTGTTAGTGAGTGTACGATGCCATACTCTCGCACACGCGCTGGTGGCTGTTCAAAAGAGTGCAACGATACGAGTGGCCGACGAGAACGAGCGAAGAGAACGTACCAGCAGCGACCGAGGTCGAGCGGTAGGCCGCGGTGCCGCGGCCGGCAGGAGCATGCTTGCCAATGTCGGTCGTGGCGTGGTACTCCTTGACGCTGGCGGGGCCAGCAGCGACCGCCGTGCGGCGATAGCCGGTGGTCTCAGCAGCACCAGCCGTCTTGCCAGCGTCCTGCTTGGGCTTCCAGTTGTTGGTGCCGGGGCCTGCAAATGATCGGCGCATGTTGTCGAATGGTCCTGGGCGACGAACGACACGCGCGCGCAGAGCAACAACAGCAACGGATCAGTTCACCGAGAGCGTGGGGGAGCAAAGGAGGCAAGATCGGGGAGAGAGAAGAGTGGTTGCGGGTGAGGAGAAGCGCAAGGGAGCGCTGAGGGCAAGAGGAGTAGGAGGAGGGAGGGTTGGGAGGTAGATGGGTACCTAGGTGGCAGCGGAAGGCGTGCGAGAGAGCGAGAGAGCGAGAGAGCGAGAGAGGGAGCGAGGAGCGTGGAAGTGAGGAGGGCAGGAGGACAAAGGAGAGAGCAGCGGGATCGAACGAGAGATACGCGAGCTCAACGAGGTTCGGTGCTTTACGCATCACCTCGCGGCGCCACTCCACGGAATTAACGTCCCCCCAAAGCCATATACGTATTTATGACGCCTTTTTGTATTTCCTCTTCCTGATCGATCAACACGCAACCCAACACACACGCGCCTTCCTTCTCTTGTACCTCTCGATTGTATCTTGTTCAATTGCCCACCTTCTCGCCCACCTTACACTTCTAGCACAACACCGCAGAGGCATCGCATCATGACGTACATTCGTATCGGTAGGAACGGCGATCCGGAGAACGAGTTCAAGACCTTGGTCAACATGTCGGCCGCCAACAACCACGTGCTGTCCGAGCAGACTCCCGTGCACATTAAGCGTTCGCGTGCCGCGTTTCTCGAGCGTCGTCGATTGCCGTTCAGGATCTGGGGTCGCTACATGCAGTCGGTCGTGTTTGCGGCCAGGAAAGGCGTGCGTTAAGGTACGCCCGGGCTGCAGTGTTGCGAGAGAAAGCGAGCACGACAAGCCTGCTTGACTGATCGATTGATTGGTTGGTTTGTTTGATTGGTTTGATGGCATCCGATACGCTCAGTGGACCATGAATCGTGCAATATATACATACACAACGAATGAATGAAGTGCATACTGTGTTACTACTTACTAGTATACTGGAGACGTGAGGCGATCTACTCGGCACTCTCCGAGATCGATCACGATGTCGACGAGGCTCTCTTTATTTGCTCGGTTGCTCGCTGCTGCGCGCTGCTCGTCGGTGGTGGTGCTGCTGCCGTTGCGTTGCGTTGCATCGCGTCGCGTGGCCCGGGCCTTGATGGTTGGCCGTCGTCGGTGTGCAAGCATGATGCCCTCCAGCAGTGCCTCCGGCACGACGGCGAGCACCGTGGCAGCCGCGAGCTTGCAGCCTGACGATCCGAACAAGGTCACGAAGGAGAGCGTGCAGATGGTGCAGTCGTTGATTGAGCAGTGTCTCGTGCGCTACCTGTCGCAAAGCGAGACGATTGCGACGTTGTTTCGAGATGCGCGCATCGAACCGAGCTTCACAAATCTCGGTATGCTCGAGCAATGGCGAGCGACGAGATAGATGGCACGCTGGCACTGATGCACGCACACGCATACGCGCACACACACACGCGGCCACGGCCACAGTATGGAGCAAGCTCGAGGAGCAGAACCCGCGATTCTTCACGGCCTACGAACTCATGCTTAAGATGTACCACCAAGCCTCCGAGTTCAACGTCTTGGTGGCCGAACGGTGTACGAGCCACTGCCAGCCCTCGAACGCCGCGACGCAACAGCAGCAACAGCAGCAACAGCAACAGCAGCCATCTCCGCCACAGCTGCTGCATGCGGCACCACAACAACCGCCACCGCCACATCTCCCGCCACATCATATGTTCCATCAGCAAGCCACCGCGGCAGCATCATCCACACCGACGGCGCACCACTTGAATACGCACTTCCCGCCGCCGCTCCCGATGCAAGCGACATCGTTGGTGCCACCACCACCACAATCATCGTTGTTGGCACAACAAGCAGCCGCCAGCGTCAGCGCTGGAGCTCCGATTCTCTTCGCCCCACGGCTACATAATAGCGAGCTTGCTGGAATCTTTCCCCACTCACCAAGTACGTGACACGCGCTCGCTGCTGTGACTATTATTACTGCGACTACCACCACGACTACTACTGCTGATGCTGACCAGCGGCGCCACAAACAACAGCTCCGGCGACCCCCGGCTTCTCGACCATCGTCAACCCATACACTTCGTTGCAGAACTCGGTGCCGATGATCGTGCCCCCGCCGAACCTCGATCCGCGACAGTTGCACCAATGGATCGCAGGTGTCTACCAACCTCCCTTGGGAGACACGGCGGCACCAATCGGCAGCGACAACACCCAGCTCGACTCGATGGAGCTGCAACTTGTCGGAGAGCTGAATGGCACAGCTGGAGATACGAGCGACGTAGTGGCGCTTGTCAACAACGAGGAGAGCGCCGGCGTTGACGTGTCGCTCTTGAATGATGACAGCGTGGTGGCTGCGTTGCAGCAGCAACAACAGTAGCTCTTTGGGGCATAGTGTTGCTGTTGTCGATGTGGTCGATGGCGTTGAGAGTGAGCGAGCGTGAGTGTGCATCGGCAGAGGGCTCGCTTGATGCACTGCGTGAGTCCGCAACGTGTGCGTGTGTGTTTAATGATTGCTCTGTAGTTTATGTTCCTTAAAACCAATCCAAAGAAAAGCAAGAGAGAAACAAGAGTAGGGGTTCGGGGTGGGGTTTGGATTTGGGCCTGGGCTTGAGGTTGAGGTTGCGTGCTGAGGCAGGACAGACGGCAGCGAGTGCTGGCGTGGCGTTGGCTTGGCGCGAACGGTGTCGGAGACGAATGAGGCACCGGGGCACGCTATTAAGGCGCCTCCGTGGGCGCGTGGTGCTCTACGCTCGTGTTTTTGTCCCTCCGTCGACGCCTTCGTCTTCCTCTTTCCCGCCCCTGCACCCTACATCCAAGCGCATCGCGCATCGCGCATCGGGCATCCATCATGACGCGCAAGGAGACTGGTTACACAAGGAACCCGCTGATCGCGCGCGGTATCCGCAAGTACTCGGGAGCCGCGGCTGCTCGCAAGAACGGCCGATGGCTCAAGAAGTGGAAGAAGGTCGAGAAGCCGGCCGCTGCCCCTGTGGTCGCCAAGCGCGCCCCCAAGTGGTACCCGACCGAGCATGTGCCTCGCCCCATCCCCTCGCGTAAGAAGGGCAAGGCCACGCACACGACCCTGCGCTCGTCGATCACGCCCGGCACCGTGCTCATCATCCTCGCCGGTCGCTTTGCTGGTCGCCGTGTCGTCTTCTTGAAGCAGCTGCCCTCGGGTCTGCTCTTGGTCACCGGTATGTGTGTGTGCGCGCCGCTACTTGCGCGCCGCCTCTCGCCTCAGCACGCGTGACTTGGCTCGTCGTTGTTCGTGCGCGCTTGTTCTTGTCGCGATGCGCGAGGCGCCTGCTCTGCGCGCATCACAAGCTCTGTCTGCTCGCTCCTCCACTATCAAGCACGTGTTTGGAGATATCTCTGGCATCTCTTGCCACCCACCCACACGCGCGCGCCTTGCGGTGTCCTACCAGCAAGCAAGACCACAAAACTCTCTTTCTCTATGCGCGCAAAACCTTGATCTCCCTGCAGCTGGTGAGAGAGGCACTTTCGTGGTGGTGGTGGCGGCAGTGCCAGTCAATGTGCGATAGTAGTAGTGGTAGTAGCGTGCACCGTGCTCTCTCTCTCTCTCTCTCTCTCTCTCTCTCTCTCGCTCGCGCTCGAATCGAGACTTGTTCTTAGTACTGACCTCTCTTCGTGTCGCAGGCCCGTACAAGGTCAACGGTGTCCCGCTCCGTCGCATCAACCAGGCGTACGTCATCTCCACCTCGACCAAGATCGATCTCTCCAAGGTCACCGTGCCCGAGAACGTCAACGACGCCTTCTTCAAGCGCGCCGAGGCCCCGAAGAAGAAGAAGACCGAGGAGGAGTTCTTCGCCCAGAAGGACGAGAAGAAGGGCACTCTGCTCCCGCACGAGCGCATCCTCGCTCAGCGAGCGGTCGACAAGGCTCTCCTTGCCACCATCAAGGCCACCCCCGGCGTGCGCTCGTACCTGGCTCGTCTCTTCACGCTGTCGTCTGGCGACTTCCCCCACCGCATGCGATTCTAAGGCGTTGCTTTTGGTCAGTAAAGAGAAGATGCAGTATATCAAACAACCCCGCGCTTCGAGTTGTCGCCGCCCTCTCCATATGCCCTGCCGCGCGCATCGACTCGCTGCTTCGCGTCCAATACGCGCGCGTGTGTGCGTGTATGTTTACATTTATTACTCTGGCCGACTGGAGCTCGCGCCCTTGGACTCGGACGTCGCCGCCGTGGTGCCGCTGTCGCGCTGGGGCGTCGGCCGCTGCGTCGCTGGCGCCTTCGGTTGCGAAGAGGCTGGTGTCGATTGGGGCGCTGGAGCCTTCGATTTGGTCGATGCTCTTGTCGATGGCGTCGATTTACTCGATGCTCTTGTCGAGGGCCTTGTCGATTGCGGTGATACAGAAGGCGACGATGGCGGCGAGGCTTGGGGTAGTGTTGGTGCCGGAGAGGGAGTGGACGACGTTGAGGGCGGCGCTACAGGATGCTGCGATGATGGCGCGGGCGTCTGTTGGCTCGCCGAGGTTGGATGTGCTTTCGAGGCCACCTCTGCTGATTTGCGTGGCGGTGCGGTGAGTGCTGCCATCTTTGCGGTGACGCTTGCGGTTGTGGAGGAGGTCGATCCAGTAGCGGTCGAGACGGTGGTTGAAGTAGTGGCGGCCGCTGCAGTGGCGGTCGGTGCAGTGGCGGTCGGTGCAGTGGCGGTCGGTGCAGTGGCGGTCGGTGTGCCGGTGTCTGCAGCAGCTGCAGGCGGCGGCTGCGGCGCCGAGAATGTCCGAGAGCGCTTCGGTGCCGTCGATGGTCTCATGCGCGCCTTCGGTGGCTCGACTGGAACGACAGGCTCCTTGGCGGGCCGCTTTTGCCAACGCCGTATCTTGCGCTTCTCGGGTACCGCTGGCGCCACGGGCTCTCGATGCACTCGAGCCGACGACTCTGCGACCGCTGCCACTGCTGCCGGGGAGCCTGGTGTAGTCGGCGTAGCCATCGGCATTGTCGTTGTTGTCGTCGTTGTTGCCGGCATTGTGGTTACTGCTGTCGTCGCGGGGCTGGCAGCAACGCTCGCAGGAGCAATCGGTGTAGGTGAGGCCACACGAGTGGCTATCGCTCGGGGCGGCGAGGAACTAGCGGCGGTCGGCGTGGTGCCAGCGGTTGGAGGGGCAGTCGAGCTGGTGGCGCTTGGCAGCTCGAGCTCCACCAACTCGAGCTTCAGCAATGGCAGCGGCACGGTGGTCGGCATCGATGTAGCTTCGAGCTTCAGCTCTCGAGGCATAAAGACGGTGTGTGGCCACTCGTAGGCGTACTGCATATCGGCCACGCCGGCCAGGAACACCAGCTTCCTCTGCACGAGCGTTTGGAGCCTTTGCATCAAGATACCTCAAGGTGAGCTCGCTCGTTCGTTCGTTCATTCGATCAAGAGCTGCAGAGTTGTAGAAGGGCGTACTTGACAGCATCGCGAAGGCGCCCTTCCTTCTGCAGCAAGGCGATGATTCGCAGCGACAACTGAATCTCTTTCATGTGCTGCGGCGTTGTAGAGTAAGCATCGTGTGTGTGACTCACGCGCGCTCGCGCCATATCGCGAGCAGACTGAGCGAGCGAGCGATTGCCAACCTGTTGTACGACTGCTGTGGTCGGTATCGGAATGTGTGCCGCCTTACTTTCCACATCTGCATACATCGAATCCCGTGGCACAGGTGTGGAGGACGTGGTCGAAGTTGAGGTTGAGTTTGTCGAGGTTGTCGTCGAGCTCGCGCTTGCAGCAGTGCTGCTGGGCCTTGTGGTGGCGGTGGGAGTCGTGTCTAGCATCGTTGCTGCTGCTGCTGCTGCTGGCTGTTCTCGAGCAATCGATATGCGAGAGGCATTGGAGTTGGAGAGCGCCGAGATACTGCTATCCATATATCAAACTCTCTCCCTCTCGCTCGAGGGAGGTGCTGCGCCAGCGAGCCAGCGTTGGAACGAATGAAGGAATGAAGGAATGAAGGAGTGGTTAAGAACAGCAACTCTCCTTATCCGATCCGCAGAGAGCGAAAGGTGTGGTAGCCATCTTTGATGTTGAATCAATTGGTTTATGATTGAGCGACCATGGCGATGGCGTGGCGCTTGGCATGGAGGTGACTTCTTACAGCCATACTCACGAAAGAGAGAGAGAGAGAGAGAGAACGAAGAAGCGGGCAGCACAGTGGAACCTGTGAGAGCGAGCGGCAGCCTTGATGCCTAGAAGAGCGAGAAGGCTTGCTCGTCGGCCTTGGGCAGGCCCTTCGATCGTTGGACCACGGCGATATTGGGTCCACCATACGAGAACGAGAACGACCACGAGAATCGCGGCACGACGACCTCGTTGTTGGCCAGCTGTAGTGTTGGCATACAATTAGACGAACAGCACCGATCGAGGCGAGAATCACTGAGCGCGGTCCGACGTACTTGACCCGGCGCAACGCTCATGCCGTTCCATGCAGGAACGTACGCAGGGAACGCAAAGTCCACGTTACCAGAGCCAAGAAGCAGTTGAGCTGTCAGGCGCCAAGAGATGATTGTAGGCGGGTAAGCCAGCTGGCAAGTGCGTGACGAAGGAGTGCGCCGTACGCACCGGCAACGTCGACATCGCACTGGTTGACCAGCGTGTTGGTGCTGGTGCCGAAGTTAGGATATGCCGTCAGGCAGTATCGGAGCCTGGGCATGCACTGTTGAAGTACGTGCGTGTGTGTGCACGTATTAGGATCACGGCATGTAATGTCAGTCTACTTACCAACTCCCACTCACTCACGCTGGTACCTCGGCACCGAATGCTTGCGAGCCTCCGAACGGGTAGCCCACCGACCGAACCAACGGAGGCAGCGCCACTGCAAGCATATTTGTGTGTTACGGACGTGGTGGCGCGGCGCCCCCGTCACCGGGCCTGAAAGCACACGTACCGATGTTGCGAGTGTTCTTGGTGCCATCCCACGCCGGAATGTTCAGGACCGTGGTGTTGGTAGTGGCCGGGCTGAGGCCGATGTTGACCACTTGTGCGCGGAGCGAGCACGAACATATGTTCATGACATACCACACGCGCTGGTTGAACTTGTAGCTACTGACGAATCGGAAGCAGTTGCGGTGGCTGGTCTGAGCCGACACAGAGGCCACCGAAAGGCTGAGCGTCACCATCGCCACTACCACCAGCACCAACACCAACACCGAGATACGAGCCATGTTTCTTAAAGTGTGAAACGAGGCAAGAGAGGGGAGGGGAGAGACGGGGAGGATTGAGGGCAGCAGCGTAAGACAAACGGTCCAGTGGAGGTGGCTGCCACGTAGGGTGCCGCTCCATCGCACCCACAATTCTTTCTTTCCTGGCGGTTCGGTTCGGGAGGTTTTTTTGGTTCTAGCGCACGGAGAACCTCAGGTTCGCTGACTGGCAGGCTGGCTACCGTTCAACCAAGCTCTCTCTCTCTCTCTCTCTCTCTCTCTCTCGTGGTGTACATAGTGGTGGTTTATGGTACAGATGATTGAAGTTGTGGAGCTCCAAAAAGACGATTGAAAGTCCGGTCGTGAATTCATGTTCGGTGACGCCGAACATTCAAGACAAACAAAATTGGTATCGCTAGAGTGCGTGAGTGAGTGGGTGAGTGAGAATTGCAGTACAGTGTGGCTTACAAGTGGAATGTCTCCTTGTGCAAATCGAATCGGACTGTGTGATCTGATAAATAGGTCGTGGCCTTCCTCACGTCGTACAGCATACTGGATGGACCACAAGCCAACGTCGCAACCTTGTGCGTGTCGGCCTCGATGGCCTTATCACGCATCTCGAGAAAGAGCGCCTCGGTATCGGGGCGCTTGCCGAATGTGACCCAGTCGGTTGCTTGCACTGAAGCATCGACCGAAGCATCGCCATCGCCAGTAATGTGCACGCGGAGTGAGACTCCCTCTTGGTTCATGAGGCTCAACAGCACCTCTGGTCGTGTGGAAACGAGCGGCAAGCGATCAATAACTGTAGCACTGCTTTGTTGCATGTAGCAGTGGTAGTCGCTTGAGGCGGTACGTACGCTTAAACTCCAAGAAGAGTCCCGGCGTGTGCATGGTCCAAACGAACACAATCTGCCTATGTCCGTCGTGCGGTTGTGCACACAGCTCTCGAACTATCGACATGAGCGGCGTGATTCCAATGCCACCAGCAAAGAACAGAAAAATCGAGTAGCGATCGAGCGGAGGGAGCGACAAGAAGCCATACGGGCCCTCGAGTTTCAATACCTGCACCAACACAATGTCACCACCACCACCACCAACAACAATGATAAGAATATTTCGAGTATGTAAATCGACACCGCACCAAATAGCCAGTGCACCACGGCGACGTACCGTGTCCGCTGGAGAGAACGATGGCGACTTGGCAAGATCCAGAAGCTGGCGGCTCCAATCGCCCGTAACCTTTACATGGAAGGTGGTATACTCACTTCCGGGCGGCGAGGAGATGCTGATCGGATGCACCTGCAACGCTGCCACTTGAGGTATGTACAGGAACATGTACTGCCCGGCCAAATAACTCGATGGCTGTCGACACACGACGCTGTAGATCATGGCAGGATCTCAGTGTAAGCAGAGCCGTCGTGATGGCGCAACGGCAACACTGGCAGTATCGAGCATGAGTACGTACCGAACAGCTTCGTTGGCAATCGGAGTGAGGGAGACGAGCTCGCAGTGTCGGCATGAGAGCATCCAGAAACGGAGCAGTACATCGAGCACATAGAGTGTGAAGGTGATCGAGATCCACAGCAGCATGTGCAACCTGCCGAATGAAGCAGTGGCATTGTTACTCTCAGTTCAATCGTTCTCTCTCTCTCTCTCTCTCTCTCTCTCTCTCTCGTTGATCGTACCATTTGTGATGCAACATCGAAAAGACCATCAGAGGGATGATCAACAACAAGTGCATCTTGTAAAAGAGCTCAAAGAGATAGCGTCGAAAGATGCCGAGCGAAGTGACGAACATGAGAGTTAATGCGATCGAAGCGAGCTCGCCCATGATGTTCTTGAAGGTGAAGAGCTCGTCTCCCAGGAGCGAGAAGAAGGGCTCACTGGAGGTGGCCCAATCCACCAGCACAAACAAGCAGTGCAAGTTCAATAGCACATAGGTCTACGTGGTGGCATTGCGCGATCGATGAGTGAAGGGGCACAGCAAGAGAGAGAGAGAGAGAGTGCCTCACGACATACCCAGCGACCGACCCAACGGTGGAATCGAATGGCACGTTCGAACGATCCTCCACAGATGAGGTTGAATATCGAGGAGCGAGTGGCGGGAACGAACATGACGGCGTAGTTGACGTGCATTAACTTGCCGATGGCCTTGGCCAATCTAGCACCAAGTGCATGTTAGCTCGTGGCGGATGAGTGTTCCAGCACGTCGAAGGACGAGAGATCGAACGCTACCCCATGGTGCTACCGGAACCGATCGACGTCCATGAATCGAGTGGCATGATGGCAAGGAGATAGGTGGCGTTGAGCGCGAGGTACACCAGCACCAAGAGCACGGTCGTGTACGACACGTCGAACCACCGCAGCGGATGTCGACGCAATGGATTGAGGACCGGATCTCGGGCGCGTGCAAGCTTCTGTGACAGCCAGTTGGTAGCAGCGCCGAGTTGGTAGATGGGCGAGCAGCGCGACCAGCCGTTGGAGCCACGCGCCGGGAGCAGACAACAGCATCGCATTCGCAACGTCAGAGTGTCGCTCCAGCGAGCGAGCACGCCGCCGTCGCCACAGAGCGCAGTGCAACACGGACTGCCACACGATCGACCGCCACACGAGCGGTTGCCACATGAGCGGTTGCCACATGAACGGCAGCATCGCCTGTCGGAGCCTTGCGTGGCGCCAGAGGCCTCGAGATCGTCATCGAGCTCGTCGACGAGAGACGTCGAGTGCTGCTCGGCCTCGTGGCGGCGACACGCACCGCAAGAGGAGGGAAAGCAGCTCGAGCGGCAACCACATCTCCTGGATGAAGCCGACGGGCCCTGTTGCTCGATCACGGGCACAGTGTCTTCTTGGAGCGAGGCTCCCGAGTCGTTGTCGTGCGCGGACTCGGTGGCCGACGTCGCAGCAGCAGCCACGTCGAGCAGCTGCACGCGCGCCTCACTCTCGCCCTGCATCTCGTCTCAGTATTGGCGTCGATGCAGCACTGGCAGTGACCACGAGGAGTCCGACACGAGAGGCACAACGAGTGGCACGCGTGAGGCAGCGAGTGATAGACGGCGCTCGAGGCCAGCACGAGAGATGGTTCGATCGATCCAGCTGAGGGAGAGGAGCGAGAGAGTTCTCGATGCGGCGTGCGAGAGAAGGCGGCGAGGGATGAATGCGGAGTTGCACCGGAGCTGCGGAGGAGTTGCTTCCGCCTCTCTCACCACGCCGCCAACCCCCTTCCAACACACGCTCCTCACTCCCCTCCCTCTGAATACAACGGGTGGTTGCCAAGCTGCCGACTGACTCACCGCTGACCTGGCGCTGGCGCGCCACTGGGTATTTCGGGCGCGTGTGGCAATACACTGATGGCTTGGGGGAGGTTGATATCTGTGAGTTTTGAGTTGTGACCGGCACACAACCCGTGACAGTTGGGCAGTGTCCGGTCCACTGGAACCTCCCTCAACCGTTGATCGAGCACAAATACGAATGCCAATGAAGCAAGGAGCTCGATGGTGCAGTATCACGACGAGGGGTCCAGTGCCGGAGGAGCTCTCTCGCTCACTCACGCTCTCACACTCGCGCTCCTCGTGTCTCACTTTTGTGGAGTCCCGCTCGCGCACGCACCTCGCTCACTCTCGCGCCCAACGACTACTACTCGCCCCCCGGCCGAGACATGTCGACTTGGCTCTCGTCTTGGCTCGGATGGGGCTCGGGCGTGAGTGAGGTCGAGCGAGAGCCCGAGATCGATGAGGTGACACAGATGCGCATCAATGGATACTCGCGACACATGCGAGAGTCGATGGCGCTCGTCGGCGGCCTGCTGATGGCGCTGTGCTCGCGCGGCCACCGACTTCTGAGCAGCCTGCTGTCGCAGCGTGAGACGCTGCAACGCGAGTTGAACGAGCTCCTGTACGGCGGCGGCATGCAGTACACGTTCGCCATTCGTGGCGCTACGGACTCGGCACCGGGCATTGTACCTCGCGCTGGCGACGCCGTGCATTGGCGCATGGCGCACACCGACGGCTCGCAGCAAGCCATCGAATCCGACCAATCAATCTCGAGGCCTGCGATCGATCTCGTGCTCGGTCATGCGTGTGACTTTGATATCATGACTGCAAAGACGTTGCATGATGGCGAGCTGCCTCCGACGAGCTCGACGAGCTCGAGCTCGTCGTCAGCGTCCGCGCCACCGAACCTTCCTCAAGACCAAACTCCATTCGATCCGAGCATCCTCGAGAGCCTCCCGACCGAGCACCAGGCACCGACGCACCACGACATTCAGGATCTATGGATCGACGGACACCTGACGATGGCCAGCATGCCGTCGCCTCGAATCTGCAAGACCATGGCGCATCGGGCGCTCGAGCTGCTCGAGCTGGCGAACGGCAACGAGCTCCTGTTGTTCAAGGCCATCAAGGCCGTGTTCCCGACCATCTATCCGCTCGTGGTCGAGCAGATGTTCCTGCACCGTCAGATGCGCGTCTACGGAACCGCCGCTGATGATGGCGCGAACGACTACACGCTGCTCAACGTCTCGTTCCCGTGGGACGCCGAGTCATTGACCAAGAACCATCCTCGGTACGCTCGATCGATCGATTGGTGCTCGCCACAATCAAGCTGTGAGATTGTGAGAGAGCGAGGTCAGACGACTCATGCGTGCGCCCACATACATATGGCAGAATCTGGGACGTCATCAAGCTGCTCGGGTCGCTCGAGGTCTGCGGCTACACGGTCGGCCGTCGATTGTGCTACGTGCTGACCATCAGCAAGACCTCGATGTGTGTCTATGCGTACGTCTCGCGCGTGGCGCCGTTCGTGCCTCATGCGCGAGACTCACTGACGCCACTCCCACAGCGCCATCAGCCAACGACACTTGGTTCTCCTCGGAGATGATCGGAAGGTGCTGCGCAACTCGGACGGCTCGCTGCAGCTGATGGAGTTCGAGCTCCACTCGCAGATGGAGCTCTATCTGCGCGTGAGGATGACGCTCTCGGTGTTCTGGGAGGTTGCGCTGCCAGAGTTCAACCTCCGCGTCCAATACACGGGCCAAGAGATCGAGCTGCCCGACGGGCGTGGCAGCGAGACCGCCGTCTCGTTCAGGTTCTCGTTCGATTCGATCGGACCCTCGAGCCTCGATTGGTTCCTGTCGTGGTTCGTGCCGGTCGAGCGAGCGCGCTACTTGATCTGCAAGCACTTCTCGTACTCGCTCCGCTGTGTGCCGGCACACATGTTCACGCTGGTGCCGCTCGATCCCGAGTACCGTGGCAATCTGCTCGACGTGCGCTACCACGTTCGCTTGCCAATGATCTCGAGCAGCCTCATGCGATTGATGCGTATGTTCTCGCACGACCTGATGCTCGGCGACATCATGCGCCTCGGAGTCGACCTCACCAACGCCGTCTACACGGATCTGCGGACCTTCATTGCTGAGGAGGGCTCGGCTCCACTCCCAGCGGCAGCCGAGCTCAAGTAGCAGCATCCACTACTCGAGCTCCCTCTCTCCGCGACTGTTGTACATACTCACCTCTCTATCGCTCTCTCACACAATCACACTCCAGGCATTGTTGATAGTAAAGCTCCTCATTGACGAGGATCATCAAGATTCGATGATACTTGTGGCTGTGCATTGGCATTGGCGTGAGGTGCTGCTCGTCAGTTGCTTCTCTTCCTCGTTGTGCACGCAGCAGCAGCAGCACGACGACACACTCGACCTGTTTGTCGCCTTGGTCTACGTAACTCAATAGCAATGAGCAACACCACGCCAACGTTAGGCTCTGCGTTGTTCCCTGATGATGGCTCGGAGGTCGTCGAGGCCGAGGTTGCCAAGTGGATGCGCCAACAAGTCGCTCTCGAAGTCGTACGACCTCAGCGCCACCACACTCACTCGCGACATCATGGCCTCTCGTTCGAAGCTCTCGACCAATCCACTCTAATCAATCCATCTCTCAATCGATTAGAGGCGAATCAAGGAGAGCGGAGCCAACGCTCTCCCTGTTCCAGTCAAGAACACGAGCTTGGTTATCGACGGCGACCGCATCGTTAATCGACTGGAGGTCGATACCGGCTTCGACTTTGATCGAGTCAAGCAGATCATGCTCTCGGAGCCGATAGCGTGCCCAGTCAAAGCTGGTTACAACTACGTCAATGTATGAAGCTCGATATCTATCTATCTATCTATCTATCTATCTATCTATCTATCTATCTATCTATCTATCTATCTATCTATCTATCTATCTATCTATCTATCTATCTATCTATCTATCAATCTATCTATCTATCTATCTGTCGTGGACTACCAGGATCTACATATTGATACGAATGAGGCGAGTAGGTGCTCTGCTTTACGGAGCAGCCACTGCCATTGATCCTAGCGTATCTCTACACGACCGAGCGATCGAATCCGCTGACTGATTGGCTCTTCGTCAACTCCAAGTTCGAAAAATCACAGCACCGAATCGATTCGTTCTCGCAATGCTAGCTGCCATCGATGCCATTCGATGTGAGGCATTGTTCGGATCGAGCAGGCCAACGCGGTGGCCCACCGAGCCAGCCGTACATGGTTGGCTCGTCGATGGAGAGCTCATGACTCATATCGACAACAGTGTAGCAGGCGCCGCCGCCGCCGCCGCTTATTTATCAGAGTTTGTGCGTGTGCGCAACCGACCGTGTTGTGCCGCTGCTCGTGTCGGTCAGTGAGGCTATTTGGCAGTGAGGTGCGGCCAAATGCCTGTCGGGCCGACCAGGATCGTCGTCAGGAACTCGTTGGTAATGAAGGCTGTCAGGCCTCTGACCGCGTGAGGCCCTGCCGAGAAGACCTTGATTCGCAACTTGTGATTGACGGCTGCCTCGGCGCTCGATGGCTGCTGTGCGGACGGTGTCGATGAGTCGGAGTTGCTCGGGCCGTGGTCGTTCGGATGCAGCTCCTGCGCCTTGGAGTCGTAGGTTTGGTATGAGACGTGTGCCGGGTCGAGCAGCTGCGGTATCGTCAGCACGAACACGTCGGCGATCTCGTCGGGGTTGAAGCGTGCCATCTCGCGTATCTGCGAGTCCACCACCTCGCCAATGTATCCAACTACCGGTGTCACTGTATGTGTCGTGTCGTGTGTCGAACGTGTGGAGTGTGTGTGCACCGACACCATGGTTCAGCCACCACTCGCGACCTCGCACGGATCCGAGTCCAATCAGCAGATCTCGCCCGCACCTGCGACGTTCGTCTTGGCCATGACATCGTGAAAGTGGCCCATCAAGAACACGGTCGGGGTCAAGAGGTCGCCTCCGATGCCGACCTCCTCGTTGGCCTCACGAGCGGCAGTCAAGTCCGGATCGTCGTCGTCGTCCTCGTCAGCAAAGCCACCCGGGAAGGCGACCTCGCCCTTGTGTGAGCCGACGTGCTACTCACGCAACGATCAGTGGCTGTGCGAGCTCATCCGATCTGCGGCTCGGGTCGTTTCGGGGAGCTAGATAGCGTGTACTTACATGGGATCGCAAGGTGTACAGAATCGCTGGCTGGTTGCGATAGGTACACAGCGGCACCAGCACCGCTGCTCGACGACTGGTGTCCGGCCCCGACATCCTCATCGTCAGCATCTCATCGCAACCACCAACCACGCATCTTGATAGTGCCTCATCCTCCATACCGTTCAGCCGAGGCCTTGATGCGTCTGCGTTGCAGCTGGCTCAGCTTCTGCTGGATCAGATCGAGTTCGTGATCGCCAAACGCGAGCGGAACAGCAGCGCCATCATGGCTACCGCTCGAAGCGAAGCATCGGCGAGGAGCAAACACTCTAGTGAACGTGCGTCGAATCGATGGAACGATCGATCGACCCCTCATCGATGCTAGGAGTACGTGGGCCATGGGTTGATGTGATGTGATGCAGGTCGATCGATGGATTGAATGATGCGTGCGCCAGCGAGCGAATGAGCGAATGAGCAATGCTGGATCGCCGAGTGCAGCTCCATTATCAATCCACGAATCGATCTGGGTCCACCAATCGATCATTCAATCCATCGACCCAGCATGAAGATAGATAGTATTGAGAGAGATAGTCGTCAGCGTCGACTCGATCCTGCTTTCTTTACAATACACTGAGAACGCTGAGATATGGCAACCGTGGCGAACGACAGGCATCTCTCAACGACTCTTGCAGAGTTGGTTGATGGTGGCAACGTAGGCGGGAGCTAGCACCGCAGCCGAGCCACTGCCGGGGAACGTGGCCTTGCTCGTGAAGGCACACAGGTCGTAGGCGTACGAGTTGAACCAATCCGAGAGCATCGGCATCGACAGCGGCAGATACGACCAGTGCCACTTCTCCTCGTTGTATCCGACGCATCTGCGCGTGTGTGAGGACAGCAGCCACGGTCAATCAACCGAACAATCCAGTGATTGGCGGTCGAGTGAGGTTGCTGTCGAACGCGTGCCTTCCAGCCGTGTACGGCTGACAGAAGCCGTACGACGCGGCGTTGTCCGTGAGCCATTGATAGATGATCTTGCCGTTGCCCTTGAGGAAGTCGATGTCCTCGAGCGAGTAGAGATCGACGTCACTTCCCCAGTGATGGCGCGATGTTCCAGGCATCGAGGAGTACTCCATGATGGCCTTCGTTGGTTGCATTCGAGCACCAATGAGTTCGATATGTTGCAGACAGACGAGGCCGCGCTCGTGGAAGCATCATCGGCACTCGTTCACGCTCGATACCATCGAGCCAGCAAACAATACACGTACCAGAGCTCGATCGACCTCGCCGGTGATGTTCTTGTACGCTCCGTACCACTTGTTGGTCCATATCTCGGCTTGCTTGGTGTAGTTGCGCGTGGCACTCACGACCGGCAGCGTGATCTGCTCGCGCTCGTTCGAGATCAGCCACCAAGCCATGCACACGTGTAGAGTCGCGCTTGCACTCGCGAGCCTCTCAGACGGCGTTCTTCACGAGGCCACTGGTTCGTACGTTGGGATAGTTGCGATTGAAGGCGCCCACCATCGCAGCGAGCGCCTTGCCAGTCTCGACGCGAACGTATCCGACGTAGTTGTTGTTGAACTGCAGCCCGAACGACGTCACAGGCGCGAAGAGCGAGCTCTTCTCGGGATTGAACATGCCCAGGAGATACTCGTTGGGAGGTATGGTTCCGTACACGGAGGCCGTATCGACCGTCGATACGAACGAGAGTGCCAGCACGAGAGCCAAGAGCAGGAGCGAGCGTCGTGTTGGCATTGCTGGGAGAGTGGGAGTGGTGGGAGCGATGCAGAGGAACGACTGTACTAAACAACAATCGTGAAAATGCGCGGGAGTAGAGCGAGCTCTTGAGGAACGACGGTACTCGTCTCAGAAACCACAAGAAGTCGTACTCAGTTTGTTCGTTCCTCCGCAGCATCAACATCACTAGCCAACCAACATCATCCAACATCATCAATGATGGCGTTGCGTCTCGTGGCTGCTCTACGGCTCGTGGGCCAAAGCTTGCTCTCGAGATCACAATCAATCGTTGCAATGGGTGGTATGTGTTCTATCACGCCGAGATATCTTGAGAGAGAGAGACAGGGAGATACCAACCAACGACACGACACGCAGCGACGCAAGCACAGACGCGACACGCGAGCTCGTTCGGCGCCATGGACCTGCTCTCTGAGACACTCGAGCAGCAAGAGGAGAAAAAGAAACCCGAGGATACCTCCGACAAGGTCTTGGTATGTGCATGTGCCTCGGTGCAGCTGGCGTGGCGCTACGGCGATACACTGACGCACATCGACATCGGCCTCGACATCGGGCTCGATATCTACATCTATGTCGTCGCAGACCTCGCGCGCTATTGCCCGCTCGATCAAGGCGAGCCCGCACAAGCTGCGCCGTGTTGCAGACCTTGTCCGTGGCCTGAGCTTCCAGGTTCGCTCATCGATCCGTCTATCGATCGATCCATTCATCCTCTAACTTGCCCAATGCGAGCAGGAGGCGCAGAGGCAGCTGCTCGTGTGCCGCCAACGACGACGAGCGGACCATCTTCGTACAGTGGTATGTACAACGAGCCACAGTTCGATACGCCGAGTACGTTCTCTGACAACGGGAGCCTCCTTATGCTCGATGCCAGCTCGAGAGTGCACAGGCGAACGCAGGCGTCAAGGGCCTGAAGAGCGAGCGCCTGTTGATCAGTACGCGATCGCAACGCCTCGAAACACACTGCAACTGTGCGGTTCTAACATGCTGGATGGATCACGTGCAGAGAGTGTGGTGATCGAGAAGGGTCGATTCAGGAAGTACCCTGAGTTCCACTCGCGAGGCCGCATCGGATGGAAGGTACTCTTGCGTCAGCAGCACGAGCAGCAACAACGATGGCGTACTCACGGGCTCTCGATCTGCAGCACGCACCTACATCGCACATCAAGGTCGAATTGGCGCAAGTGCCCGAGGACCTGCTCGGTACTCGTGTCGGCCGTGCTGGAGTCAAGATCCAAACGCGTGCCCTCAACACACAATGGGCCGATGCGCTCAAGAACTCGGCGGCCATTCGAGCGCACCTGGACTCGCTCAAGACCGCGATATCGACACAACAACAGCAGCCGCGCTCCTAACCCACCCACGCGCAGCTTCTTTGACGACCGAGCATCAATACAAGCCAAACAAGCCTCCTCGCGATGAGTATTTAGTGGTTGCCATCCAACTCACTGGTGACATGTTGATGTGAGCCAGTGAGCGAGTATGAGAGAGATAGATATAAATCAGCCTCGTTGGATGGTTGGTGTGCAGCGTGCGGTTCTGTCGGAAGAACTAACAACCCGAGGAAGATGCGCATCAGCAGCAGTAAACGAGGAGGAAGAAACGATATGGCGAGCTCTCTCCTTGTCCTTCGGTCTCATTCGTGTGCTGCCTCCGCTCGCAACACATCGACCTCAAGACGAGAGGAAGCTCCCTTGTCGATCGATTGGCGATCGCGATCAACGATCTGCAAGCTCGTTGCCTTGAACTTCTCGAGAGTATCGTAGTATCGACACGGGATCGACACGAACGCACTCGGTATTCGACATCAATCGATCAATCATCGACTTGATACACTCGACGACGTGGTGGTTGTGTATGAAGCAATGCGATAGGTGAGAGTGAGATAGATACACAAAGAAGCGGTTCGGTGGTATCGATATCACGACATCGCGAAGCGTGGGTTCGAGATCGTGGAGGTTTCGACGCACAGCACGATGGCGACACTCGATGACGAGAGCACCGTCGTCGGCGCCTTCTATCGATCGACCCACAAACAACGAGTCCTCACGATGGCGATGTTCCTGTTGGTGTTGTTGCTGCTGCTCGAGCAGCCTCGAACATCGCAAGCAACCAACGATCGACAACCACAACCACGACATCGAACATCACTTCTCGATGCGCAGCCGGATATCTTGATCATCTACGCGAGCAGCAACACCTCGAACTCCTCATGCACCTCCAGCAATCAGTCGCAGCAGCATCAGCAGCAACAGCAACAACAAGGATGCGGAGTGTCGGAGGATTGCCCATGTGGCTCGATTCGAGCAGCATTAGCACAGGCCTTCGATCTGCAACAACAAGCAAGCTCCATGGCTCACGACGACGATGCAGCAGCAGCACCCATCACGATTGAGCTCGTACTACTACCTGGTGTTTACAGCGGTTCCGATAATCAGAACCTCTCCATCACGATCGATCACCTTGCTATTCGGTACGCGAACGCCGAACAAAGCGTGCATCATCGACACTACCGCCGTCATTCTTCGTGCTCTTGGTGACACTCCAACGCTGATCATATGTGCGCACTCGTTGGTCACACGCGACACGCAACACACGTAGCTCGCAAGGAGGCTACGAGCAAACGACGATCGCGTACTCGGGTGTGCCAGTGTTTGTCGTGCGCAATGCCAACGATCTCCTGATCTCTGGACTGAGCATCACGCAGCAAGCTCCAACCCTCAAAAGCGCAATCTCCATTACCGATGGTAGGTCGCCGATGCCAGCGATCAAGTTCGAGAACTGCGCGTCACTGACCGTGGCCTGCCGTGGCTTATGTTTGACCATGATACAGCGGAAGGAGTAGTGCTTGCCGACATGCGAATCTACAACACGTCTCGTTCATGGAGCACGATCGAGATCGTGAGCAGCAACGTGACCTTTGTCAATTGCTCGATCCTCAACAACGAGGCGACTGAAGGAGCGATCTTGATTGCTTCGAGCGTCGTATCGGTACGTCGTCACTGTACTCGTAATCGTGGCTGCTCGCTCGTCTTATGGATCGGTCTCACACTCGTTCGGCAGATTCGAGACTCGCTCTTGGAGGGCAATCAAGCATTGCGGTTGATCTCGGCAACTCGGTCGGCAGTCTCGGTGCTGGGCAGCAGCGTGCTTCAGAACACGGGCGCCATCGAGTGCATGGGAATACCCGCACTCGATGGTGGTGAGCCGGACCATAGCCACGACTCACCTCGCCTGTCGGACGACATTCTCTTCGCGTTCCGCAACAGTGTGTGTTTGAACAACACTGGCGCGAGAGCTGCGTGCGTGTTCGTCGGAGGCGGCAGACAGGTGGCGCTCATCAGCGACTCTCGCTTCTCGTCCATTCGTGCTCCGGCATTCGGTACGCTCCTTTGCACAACGAGCCTGTAACATGCACATCGATCGCCTGCTCATCAGTTGGAGAGCGTCTTCTGCATCGGGGGGATTCTCAGGGCCAGACGGCTTGGTGGTGGTGGTCAACACGCCGGTCTCCATGTACAACTGCTCGTTCTCGGACTTTCGGTCGGTAACGCAAGATGCCGCGGCCCTGGTACTCAAGGCCGAGAGCAACTCGGGTAGTCAGCGCAACTACGTCTATCTGGCATCGTTGCAACGAGTGTCGTTCACGAACATCCTATCGCTCCGAGGCGCTCCTCTGTACGCACTCGGAGTCTCGCTGCAGCTCAAAAACTCGAGCTTCTCGGGTAATCATGGCCAGAACGCCGGTGCCATCAAGTTTGCCGATATGCTGTCGTCGTTCTCCGACCGCGAGTTCGTGGCACCGACCGAGCTGACCATTGACGCCTCGCACTTTACCAACAATGTGGCGACTGAAGCAGGAGCGTTGCTCATTCGCTCGAACCGCGACGTGAACATCACTCACTGCGTCTTTGCCAACAACACTGCCGAGTATGCCCGTCACACTCACACTTATCATGCCCCAACGCTTTTGTCGGTACTTACCTTACGACTGGCTGCCGATTCAATGTAGTCACGACGGCGGAGCGTTGTTGTTCTTGCCTTTGGTTGCTGTGACTCAGCCGCAGCGCGTCTTGATCCACGGCGTCACGTTCTCGAACAATCAAGCTCGTACGAACTCGTGTTCTCCTCTCGTGACTACTCATTCGGATCTAACATCCTCGCGTTTCTGTGCCCCTCTCCAGGATATGGTGGCGCGATGCACCTGAGTGGCATTCGATGCGCCGAGGCCAGGTCGATGACAATCTCGCATAGCCACTTCGAGTACAACTCTGCACGAACCGGTGGAGGGGTACACGTGCAGGAGTTGAGCCCTGTGTTCGAGCGAGTCGACTTTCTGCACAACCTGGCGCTCGAAGGCGATGGCGGAGGAGCGGCCTTGGCTAAGTGCTCCCGCGCCTCCTTCCAAGCGTGTACCTTTCGCAACTGCTCGGCCGATTCATTCGGTGGAGCTCTTTCGGCATTGATGCAGCATTCTGCCTTGGCGATCAGTGATACAATCTTTACTGGCAACTATGCTGCGAGTGGAGGAGCGCTCGCACTGTCCGAGAGCGATACCTTGCCGCTGGCACGTATCTACGTGAACCGATGTCGCTTTGAGCAGAACCGAGCAAGTTTCGGTGGCGCTCTTTGTGCTCTCGACCAGGCCGATCCCATCATATCCAACAGCGACTTTGTGTATGTATCACGTTGCTCTTTCACAGTTCGCCTCACTGACTCATTTCTCTCCCCGCTCTCGTATCACAGGGATAACCTTGGTACTGCCAAGGGAGGTGGGGCTTTCCTGACCTCACGCGCTGCACCGAGCTTCACCAACTGCTCCTGGAGCGGTAATACAGCAACGCTTGGCGGTGCACTCTCGCTCGAGCAATACGTGGGTGGATCGTACGTTGCTGTCGCCGTGTGAAACCGCAAACCTCCCACTATCGTCTTGTGTTGATACTGAACCCCCTATTTCCAGGCTCGACAATTGCACGATTGAGAATAATTACTCGATGAGCCCCGGAGGAGGCATTGCGATCCACAACTTTGTAAATTCGACTTTTCGCAACTGGTATGCCTGCACCATTCGATGCCGGTCGATCGACTTTTTGCCACTCGAATCTCACACGATATTGGTCGTTGCGCAGTACAATCATTTCCAACAGAGCCATCTCCACTGGAGGCGGCGGCATTGCGATTCGCGACGAGGCCACGCCAACCTTCTATGGCTGCCGCGTCAGTAACAATTCGTGCGATTCATCTGGCGGTGGAATCGCTGGTACGCTTGAGTTGTGCGACCCGTTTGTATGTCGGGCGGACGCTTTCTTACGGCTGCTTGCGTGGTCGAGTAGTCACGAGAACATCGAAGCCGTGCTTCTATGGAGGAGAGATCACCGCCAACTTTGCCAAGAGCTTCGGCGGCGGAGTGTATGCCGGCGACGAGTCTCAGGCACTCTTTGACCAAGTGGATATCAGCAACAACGAGTGCCTGAACGACGGCGGTTCGTGTGCTGCGCATTTCTCTCACGGTACCGAGTAGTTGTAACTCATTAATGCGCACACATTAGGCGGGCTCTTTCTCTCGGATGCCAGCGCACCTACGCTCAACGACTGCACACTTGTAAATAACTCAGCCGTCTCGAGGTACCCTGGAATGAGTTCACCGAGCCTCCAACATCGGAATTGGTCGTTAACCTCCTCGTGTATGCAATCTCAGTGGCGGTGCCTTGGCGATTCAGGCTGCGTCGCGGCCCAACTTGAACAGCGTTTTGTTTGCATACAATCGTGCCGGAAACGAAGGAGGTAACCTCGAAAGTGCTTCCTGCCCGCCCCACTTGCTCGTCAGTAACACACTGGCTATCTGTGTGAAATAGGTTCGATGTCGATTCACAACCGAGCCAATCCGATGTTCTTCAATTGCTCGTTTGCGCACAATCGGGCCGTGAGTGGCGGTGGAGCAGGAGTGTTGACTGATATCTCGAACAGCACATTCTACCAATGTACTTTTGTCGATAATTCATCGGGCTCTCGCGGTGGAGCCTTGTATATGTCGGGCACAGGCCAGGTACAGCCACACAGCCACACAAACATATAAGCGAGAATGGAGTGCCTCTCTCTCTCTCTCTCTCTCTCACTCTGGAATCGCGACAGGCTACATTTGTGGAGTGTGACTTTTCTGCCAACAACGCAAGCAACGCTGGCCAAGGTGGAGCGATTGCCATCAGTGACTCGTCGGTCATGCAAATGATGAGCTGCAACTTGACGTACGTCATCATCACAATTGCAGGGTGCATCGAGGAGTTAACGGCTCGTGTATCGTTTGTGTGCTCGAGCAGTTCCAACATTGCACAGCTGGGCGGCGGGTTGTACTCGGAGAGTGACCGGATTCAATCGGTTGTCGCATCGCTCTTCAGCCGCAATCGCGGTGTTCTGAGTGGCGGCGCTATTTGCGTCTCACGACATGCTCGTGTGGCGGTCAATGACTCCACCATTCGGTATGAGGCCTTGCAACTTTGCTACTTGCTTCTTCGAATGACACTGGCCGGTCGTGAGTAGTATGAACGAAGGATTCGACGGAGGCGCGATCGCAGTTCAAGACATTGGTACCATTGCGCTGGAGCGCGTACATTTGCACCACAATGGCGCGTTGCAAAATGGCGGAGGCATCGTTGTCAGCAGCGGTGGTACTGCGATCGTTGTATCCACCAACCTCACGTACGTACCTGTTCCAAACTCTGTGTGATACTGCATGGAGCACATCGTTTGGGCTCTCATTCGTTGGTGTGCTCGTACACAAATACAGGCAAAATGCAGCAGGAAGAGGCGGCGGGCTCATGGCGCAGCGCTATTCGTCAATATTGCTACAACGAGTGGAAATCACCGAGAACTTTGCGCAGCTGGGCGGAGGCATGATGCTCGAGGGAGACATTCTCGTGGCCGAACGACTGCGTGTCGTCAACAACGTTGCGTGGCACGATGGAGGAGGACTTGCCATTCAAACCACCGGCGATTGGATGTACCATCCGCAGTTTAGCGATACAACTTTTGAGTACGCGAATCCAACTCGTGTTGATGACCGCTGTCGCTCACCACGAGCGGGCTGCTGTGATTGCTGCTTCTTCTACTGCGAACAGGTTCAACACGGCACCATTCGGCCATGGCGGTGGCATCTACATTACGAATCTCGATGTTTGCTTGAACTCACCCAAGCACAGCCACTCAAAGGTCAACGAAGACGAATGGCTCGCGATCACTGCTCATCCGTTCAAGGACTCGTTCGATCCGATGGGCTTCACGTTCACCAACGCCACGATTCGACACAACGTCGCGTTGAACGGAGGTGGCGTGTACTACAAGCTCTCGTCGCCACCGATACGATTCGGACCGAAGGTGACGCTCGAGCACAATCGAGCATCGGCGATCGGCGGCGGTGTGTTCATTTCGTCCGGCGTCTCGAGTTCGAATCCGTTGGTATTCGAGACGTGGATGTTTGGCGCTCAGTTCTTCAACAACTCGGCCCGCATCGCCGGAGGAGTCGCAGGCTGGGAGATTTCGTACCCGAACCTTCTCAAGTCCTCGCTCACTTGGTGCGCCAATTGCTCACACAGCGCCAGCGATAACCCGGCGTCTTATCAGACGCTGGCGGGCTTTGGCACGGGTATGTCGGCATGCGCACAACAGCAATCGAAACACTCTTGGAGAGCCCTTCAGAGTGTGACTAACACCTCCTCGCCATATTAGCACCGACGCAAGCTCGCTTCACACATGGCAGTTGTCCGAATAGTGTCTCGCTCGAGAGTAACCAAAACCTCACGTTCATCTTGAATCTCGTTGATGGATTTGGTACTACAGTCCATGGTATGTAATCGAGAGCGAACCGAGAGACTGAGTGAGAGAGCGAGCGAGATGGCCATAACTAATATCCCGCAACAATAGGCCCACCACTTGGATCGAGCATCCTGTACAATACGACAGTGTCAGCACCCGAGAGCTCGACATGCACGGTGTTCCCCGTTGGAGAGAGTGCACTCTTTAGCAATAACGGGCAGGTGGAGTTCGATGGCATCAATCTCCGTGGCTACAACGGCAACTCATGTTCGATCGTCTTTACGACCGAGGCATCGTTTGTGCATTCGATCAACGTATCGGAATGGTGGAACGGGCACTGGCGTAACGGGTCGCAAGCCGAGCAATTCGAGGAGCTCCATTCTGCCAAGGAGCTCCGTCGCCGAGCAGCGTCACGGAGAGACAATTCGACCAATGTCTATGAGTTGCCACAACTCGTACATCCGGCGCTGGCATGCAACACGACGCTCAATGGCTGCGGCCCGAAGCAGCAGATCATTCACAAGGATGGATACGATGCGTGTGCAGCTCGTAGGTTCCGCAATGGCGTAGCCTCTGGTAGTGGTGCCGACGGCGATATTGTGCTGGCTAACTCAAGGTGACATGCATTGCGAGCAGAGCACGCTGATTCGGAGGTCATCATTCTGGCGGTGATCGTGGTGGTGCTGGCCTTGTGCCTGCTGCTGGTATTCTTGTGCCTGATCTGCACACAACTGCGAAAGTGGTATCGCAAGCGACGGCTGTCTCGTATCGTCATTCCCGATCTCTATGCGCAGATCGACAACGTTACTATCGCAGGTGCGTGTTGGCGAGCCGATCACGCTGCTGCTGTTGACGGGCACTCACGGTCGCAATGACAACAGATATTCTCGGAGATCCAGCGATACCCAAGATTCCACGAGAGGAACTCGTGATTGGTGCACGAATTGGTATTGGCGCGAGCGGCGTGGTTCTACAAGCCGAATGGAATCGACCCGATGGGTACGTGATGGTGGCACGAGGTGATCTTGATGGCGTCTCACACTGGCACTCGCGACTGCCGTTAGCACATGCCGCGATGTTGCGTTGAAGGAGGTGCTCGGGCTCGATCAAGACTGGCTGGTCGAGATCAAGCTGATGAGGTACGAATGGTGGCTGACTGGCTCGTGATACGCCGGCGTTAGCTCACCAGGTAGTGCTCGATGGACGACAGTGTCGTCAAGCACAAGAACGTCGTCGAGTTTCTGGGCGTTTCGATCCAAGAGCAAGACGGCAAGATGATGTGCTTTCTAGTGACGGAGCTCATGCACCAAGGCAACCTGCGCGAGCTGCTCGATAAGAAGGGCTCGAACCTCCCGTGGAAGGTTCGACTCAAGCTGCTACGAGATGCCGCCAAGGGCATGGTGTTTCTGCACTCGCGCAAGTTCATCCACAGAGACCTGAAGCCGCAGAATCTGTTGGTGAACAATCGTTGGCAATGCAAGGTACGCCGATCGATAGCGAGGGCATTCGAGGATGCGGTACGAATCTGAATCTGAACTTGAACGTGAACGTGTGCGTATGTGCGTGTGTGCGTGTTTGCGTGTGTGTCGTGGCATGGTAGATTGGAGACTTTGGAATCGCCACCATCAAGACGCAGCAAACTCGCACAATGTCGGTGGTTGGATCGCCGATCTACATGTACGTACCAGCCATGCCTTGGGCTCGATAGAGCAGTCAATGACTGGTGAGCGCATCGGCGGATGGTGTAGGGCGCCTGAGGTTCTATCCAAGTCCAAGTACGGCGAAAAGGCCGACGTGTACTCGTTCGGCGTGGTACTGGTCGAGATCTACACGTCAACGATTCCGTACTCGGAGCTGCACTACAATCCACCGCAAGTACGTCGATCTCGTCGATCGTTACCCATATGCCAACTCGTTCGTATTGCTGATCCCCGCCCATTACGCCACAGTTGCTCTCTCGCATTCAGGCAGGCTTGCGACCAAGCTTATCGGGCGTTCCACTGCCGCTGGCGCAACTGACAGAAGATTGCTGGAACCCAATACCACCAATGCGTACGCGTGGCACTCTCCTGAATGAGTTGCCGCAGTTGAACAACGTCCTAACGTCCGCGTGTGCTTGGTTTGCGTTGCATTGCACTCAAAGGCCCGAGCTTTGCCGAGATCGTGGTGCGCTTGTCGCGCTTACAGGACTTGACGCTGCCAGCGTCGCCCGAGCCGACCGAGCCGACACCGAGAGGATCGTACATTCCCGAGCACGAGATTCCTTTCTACCAGAGCACGCCGATACTCGATAGCCCCGCGAGCCTCTACACCAGGCAGATGATTGCCGATAGCAACATCCAGCACCGACAGCTTTCGATCACCGGCACTCCGGGCATCATCGACCTCGAGGAAGGCGAGATCGAGCTCGTGGACGACGCTACGCGGTTCGAATCGTCGCATAGCGTCGGGCAGAGGCACCAGGGCTTTGGCGACGATGAGGACTTTGACGACGACTCGGTGACACTCGAATAGGCTGGTTGTATTGTGTCAGTGCTTGTTGTTGATGGGACAAGGCTCCCTCCTCCGTCCATGCACTCGTTCGTGCATTCGTGGAGCCAGCGAGTTAGACTGATAAATAACCACCATCGACCGGCAGATCGACGCCAGTAATGAAGCCGCTCGCGTCCGAGGCCAAGAAGACCGTGGCACCCTTGAGATCGTCGACCGATCCGATTCGCCCGACAGGATGCGCGTCGCTCAGTTCGGCACCCTGCCGCGATCGGGTGGGAGTGCGTCAGTGAGAGCAGGAGGTGCGAGGGGCGAGTGTGGCTACGGCGCACCTTGTACTTGATGGCGCCAGCGGTGAGGTCGGAGGCAAAGAAGGCAGGCGAGATCGAGTTGACCGTGATGCCCTGCTTGGCCCATTCGACGGCGAGCGCCTTGGTGAGGCCGATGAGGCCGCTCTTGGATGCCGAGTACGAGGCGATGGGCGCCAGCTTGGGCGTCTGCGCCACGCTGCCGAGCACCGACGAGATGTTGATGATCCTGCCCGGACGGTTCTGTTCGCGCATCACGAGCGCCACGCGCTGTGTGAAGAAGAAGGCCGCCTTGAGGTTGATTGCGAGCAAGGCATCCCACTCCTCCTCAGTCACCGAGACGGCCTCTCCAGCAATGGCGGTACCGGCGTTGTTCACTGGCACATACACGATCACGATCTGATCAGCACCCGCGAGTTCATCATCGTCGTTTGTTGGCGGCGTCGCTCTTGTGTACCAAGAATGTCTATACGGCCAAATTCCTTGACTGTCTCATCGACAACGCGCTGTATATCATCCAATGATGTCACGTCGCACTAGAGGAATGGAGGTGCGAGAGTTAGCCGAGGAGGAGTGAGCGAGCAGCGGTGGCACACGATCGATGACGACGCACTCCGAGTCCGACACATCGCACACCGGCATGTCGTGAGAGTTCGGCCGCATACTCGCGGCATCGGTCGGCGTTACGCGCACACACGACGACATTGGCGCCGGCCTCAGCGAGAGCCTCGCTCATTTGCTGCCCGATGCCCGAGGCGCCACCAGTGACGATCGCCACACGACCCGTGAGAGCGAAGAGCTCGGCCACGGAACGACGTCGCTCGTGCACTGCAGCACACGAGGCCGGCTCCGGAACGTGCGCAGCATGACGCAACGGCGGAGACGATGCCGCCATGTGATGGAGTATGGCCGAGAGTCGTTCCATTGGGCTCCAAGACGTGGCAGCCGAGTGCGTGTGCGAGAGTGGAATGAAGTGAGTGAGGTTAAGAACAGTGAGTCCCACAGCCCTTTGGCGAGGAGACTGCACGCGATAGCACAATGTGCCAACTGCTGACAGCGAGGTCGACACTAGATCGTTGGCACTGGCGTTCCAAGGTATTCATGGTCGTTAGGTCGCCACACACCTTGATAGAGAGAACGAGCCAGCGATCAGGAGAGCGAGAATCCGCCGTCCATGAAGTGGAAGAATCCGTTGAAGACGAGGGAAAATCGGCGTGTTCGCAGTGCGATGACTCCGAAGCTCCGGAGCATTCGCGTTCATTCGTTCATTCGCTCGCTGCCTGCTGCTGTCCGCTGTGCCTTGTGTGTGTCGCTTATTCTACTCTCGGTCTCTCTCTTAGTCTCTTGGTCTCTCTTGGCTCTCTCTCTCTCTCTCGTTCAACAATGCAGTCCGATCAGTCGGCCGTCGTTGGCAGCGCGTCGCCGTTAGTGTTCGTTAGTTGTTACGATACGTTCGGCAACCTGGCGCACACGCCGCATGGCACCGAGGCCAAGCACTCGATGTACACGTATCGTCTCAACCTCGAACGTGGCGACTTGACGCTGATGAGCGTCTCGACCGAGCCGTGCACCAACCCGGCCTTCCTGCGCTACCATCCGACGCAGAACATTCTGTACGCGTGTACCGAGTCGATCCACGAGGAGGGTCTCGTGGTGGCGTACTCGGTGTCGCCCACGACCGGGCAGCTGTCGAAGCTCGGCGCGCAGTCGGCGCTCGGCACCTCGACGTGCTACCTGACGGTCGACAACGACGCCAAGCATCTCTTGTTCGTCAACTACTGGGACAGCACGCTCGGCGCCCTGCCGCTGACGCCGACCGGCTTGTTGGCGGGGCCTGTGTGCGAGCTGCTGCAACCGCCGAACCCCATCCGCAAGACCAAGCGCGAGGACCATCTCTCGAGTCGCCAGTCGGAGGATCACGCACATGCGATCGTGCTAGATCCGGTACACGGCCGCATTGCATACGTACCTGATCTTGGCAAAGAGTGCGTTAAGGTGCGTTCACATATCATAGAGATATGCGCGCTCGCCCATTCGCTTGCTTGCTTGCTGTACCGCGTATTGGCGTTGTTGTCGTCGTCGTCGTCGTTGTTCAAGCGGCGATCTTCATGTCTTGGTTTTGGGCGCATCATATATACTAGCTATTTAGATATCTGTCTGTTTGTCTGTCTCTCTGGCTATTCTCGCGCGCCTCGCAAGCGCGCAAGAACATATTAATTGCGCTCCTGAACTCTGCTGACGCTCGTCGTGGTCATTCCCCCAGCAATTCTTGTACGACCGCACCTCCGGCAAGTTGGTTCCCGCAGGCACGATGGCTGCAGGCTCCGGCGCCGGACCGCACGGACCTCGCTACATCGAATTCCACCCGTTCTTGAACGTGGGGTACCTGGTCAACGAGCTTGGCTCGACCGTGTCGGTGTTCGAGTTCCTCGACGTCGAGGCTGCGACGCTCGAGCCATCACCCGAGGGCAAGGGCTACGAACCTGCGGCGCAACCGACCTTGCGTTTGATCCAGATGGTCAAGACCACGCCGTCGGCCTTCCCGCGAGCGCTCAATACCTGCGGACGTATTGCAGTCGACCCAACCGGTGCGTCGTTGGTAGTGTTGTTGCAGAGAGGCAAACATTCACTCCAATCTCTAACTATGTTGTTGATGGGGGCTTGCATGCGTGTGCATGAGCAGGCCAGTTCGTGCTCGTGAGCAACCGTGGCCACAACAGCTTGGCGGTGTTCCGCGTGAACCTCGAGGGGGCGTTGCAAGGAACGCTCTCGGTGGTCGGCTACTGCCACACGTCGGGCCGCACGCCGCGCCACTTCCAGTTCGATCCATCGGGCCGGTTCTTGATCGTCGCCAACCAAGACACCGACACGATTGCCGTCTTCTCGTTCGACGCAGAGTCGGGCCACCTGAGCTTCACGGGCCAGTTGTACGACGTGCCGTCACCGAACTTTGTGTGCGTCCAAGCACCGTACTCGCGCAGGCTCGCCAAGCTGTAAGGCACCGAGAGATGCCTCTCGGTGCTTGCTGTCGTCGTTCTTGCTCATCCTCATCCTAGTCGCTATCATCGCCTCGCCTCGCTTTGGATATTATCCGGCCAATAAAACGCGATTAACCAAAAATATCGAAGCGAGCGAGCGTTGGTTCGGCGAGTACTACTGAAAGTCTTCCAGGTATCGGTCGATCACTCTCACTCTCTCTCTCTCCCCCTCTCGCGTGCGTGTGTAGCGCGCCTGGGTGTTGTGTTCTTCTCGTCGTGCTCCAGTGGCTTGTCTCGCGTCGGTGTCGGTGCTCGCGTGTCTAGTGTAGTTATATGGGAGAGTGGTATTTATATCGAGCAACTACTGCGCCATCATGTGGATTCTAACGAGGTTACAAGCAATACCGACGCTACGTACGTCTCGTTGATACTACACCACGACGACGATGCTCATCGGACCGACCAACTCACGACTCTCTCGTGTGCTCGCAGCGGATTGCTACTATCTCAAATGCTCGGGCGACTTTACTGTCGGGAGGAAAGGTACGCATACTCATGCTTGGCGTCTCTCGTGAGCGAGCTCTGATGATACTTTGGTGTAGATTGTATCATACAGCTACGCGAGCGCTCGGTATCGCGGCTCCACGCAACCCTACGCGTCGAGCGCGATCCAGACAACAACAACAACAACAACGGCGACGGCGACAACGGAGCATCTCGGCTGCTCGTGATCGACGCCAACTCTCGCTTCGGTACCACGTGCAACAAGGTCGCCGTCGCGGGTGGCGCGATGGTCGCTCTCAAGGACGGCGATGTATTGGCGTTCGGTACGTCGGATGCCATGGTATTCCGCGTGACGCATCCGCCGGCGTTACGCATCTGTGGTAGCGGCATGTCGCCCGCCAAGAAGGAAGAACTTCGCCAGAGTCTCGCCAGCTCGAACTTGGTCGGTATGTTGGCGGAGTCTCGCACGAGATCGAGCACGAGTGCCGTCGCTCATCACGATGCACACTGCCACGCACGCATACGCGCACGCATACACGGCATCGCAGATGTTGTATGGGAGGAGCAAGTTCGACGGAGCACGCACCTGGTGATGCCGACCGCGGTGTTGACCAGCAAGCTGCTGCTCGGCTTGGTTCTCGAGCAGCAGATCGTGGCTCCGTCGTTCGTAGCCACACTGATCGAAAGCAGCTCCATCGACAACGTAGCAGCGCCACTCGACGAGAACTCGTACGTGTAGTTCGTGTTGGAGCGGGTGTCAATCGTGTTGTGCTTGTTGACTTGCTCACCTATGACCTGTACGTGCACACGCACACACAGACATCGACCTCCACTCGGCGATACTCTATCAGGCAAGGCCCCGGCTCTGGGCCCGTGTGCTGCACGACGGAGCCTCTTCCAGGGAATGACGTTTCTGTTCCTCTGTGATCCCAAGGTACGCATAGAGAGAGAGAGAGACGTTTGCGGCGCCCCAAAAGCGTAGCTCTATCCGGGTCTAATCTCTGAGCATGGCGACGATTCCCTGCCCCCTTGGAACTGCAGCAATTCATCGAGTTCTCGGAGGTGATTGGATTCGCAGGCGGCCGCTCGATTCTGCTGACGAGCGAGAACGTTGCAGCGGTGTGCTCGGCGCCCGAGCGTCGCGATGAGCTTGCGACATTTGTAGCGCTCCCACACACCAACGAAGCCCATCGATCGATCGCAGTCAAACATCAAGAGCTGCTGGGTCGCATCACCGACCTACTGCCCAGCATCTCGATCGTGAAAGTGAGCGCGATTTGGTTCGCGGTACTCGAGGCAAGCACAGAACATTATTGCACACCACAATCGACGTCGCGGCAGCATACGCCTCAGCAACAGCAGCAGCAACAGCAGCAACAAGAAGAAGTTGAACAGGAGCATCACCATCGAACACTAGAAGTTGCTGATCGAGTGCGCCGTGGTCAAGTCAAGGAGCGTGACCGCCGCCACCACCACCATAACGACGACAGCAAGGATCGACATGGCAAACTCGACACCTCTGCTACAATCGACCATCATTCATCGTTGCCATCAAGTTCTTCGAGTAAGGCATCACTCATCGACGTCGAGGTTGCGGTCGAAAGCGAGGTTGCAGATGACAACAGCATCACGACCACGGCCGAAACAATGATGGACGAGCAGCAACGACAACAACAGCAACAGCAGCAACAGCGGCAGCACGACGGTCAAGAAGATCACCATCCCGTCCCGAGCGAGGCGCGACTTGGCGAAAGCGATGGGACCAGCGATGCCACCACGCACGAGCCGGCATTCCTGTCAGCTCTGGTGGGACGCAAGAGGTTCGTAGCAGTCGTGCTGGCCGATGATGGTATTCACCACGGGCTCACGGTGGCGTGCATACACATGGGCTGCAGGCAACGCGAGACGACGGAACCGGTCGACCACAGCGAATCGTTCACGGTGGCCACCGAGTGCTTGCTCACGCGGCCACTCGCACCGCAGCAGGTCAAGAAGTTCCGCAAGGTCGCGCCGCCCAGGCCACCGCGCGAGGCGGTGCTCGAGGGCACATCGAGCGCATTGCACGCGATCGACATGGTGGCGAACGAGCGACAACCCGACGGCGAGTACCTGGCGTTCCTCGAGCGAGCGCGCCTCGAGGACGAGCTGGCGCGACAACAGGAGGAGGAGGCTGAGCGGCTATTTCGTGGCGGTGACGAAGGCAACGGCAGCCAGCGCGCGGCGGTGTCGAAGCAGCGCCCAGCTCGGGTAGCTGGATCCTCGTCCTCGCGCAAGGCTGCCGCGGCCCGAATGTAATGCCGGAGGCAATACAGAAGAAGAAGCAGAAGAAGAACAGCAACGAGCGAGCGAGCGATCGGCGTACTCGAACGCTTATCGCGCCTCGAAGAGCAAACTGTACGAGCGACCCATTCGATCACCTGCTTGCGCACGTGCGTCATGCCGGGTGGTTGCCGCGAGGACTCGGAAACTGCGCGCTGCTGTCCACCCGAGCGCGATGCAGCGCCTGCGGGCACGCCAACGAGCGGCGAGAACGACGATGCGCGATAACAGGCCCTGGCCGGACGAGCGGCGGCGCTTACGGCGCGGCGGTCGCTCATTTCGGGGCCAGGAGAATGGGGTACAGTCGCTTTTCTCGCTACCAAAAGCGGCACAAAATCCGAGTGAGCTGTGTGGAGTTCAATGACTTTCACGCCCGGTGAAAGTACCGCTCACGCGCGCAAGCAGCACTGAGCGCAAACGCTGCCCATATGCCACTGCCTCCGCGGCGCTCTCTGTCGTCTGCCTCCTCTTGCCCCTCACGCACACGCTCTCTCTCTCTCTCTCTCCGCTTATCCAACCCCGCTTGCGAACCCGAGCTCGCGCACACGCACGCTCCGCTTGCGCCTCGTATACTCGGTCGGTCTCGGCGCTCTCGCGCTCTCTCGCCTCTCTCGCACGTACGCTCGCTCGGGAAAGCTAGCCGCCGATCGATTCTCAGCCGCAGTGCACTGCAAGGCCCTTAGCTGGCCGCCAAAATCTGCCGTGCGTCCGTGTCGGCGGCGGCGTCTTGTGTTCCTGCGCGCGAGAGCGATAGCGACCAGGCGTGAGAGCGATTGCCAGCGACATACCTACGTCGTACGCGCGTCGGCCCGTCGCGCACCATGGCTGACTCGCAGGAGGTCTCGGACGAATCGCTCGGGGACTCACTGCTTGCGGTGTTTGGCCTCAGCGAGCACCCTGACGACGCCGCCGCCGCCGCCGCCTCGGATACCACGGCCGCCTCGGCTGCCGATCCGCTCCACCTTGCTTGGGAGCCCGAGCCACCTCCGACACAACCCGACGGCACCTTCCTGCAGCAGCCGCAGCCCGAGCCGCAGCCGCAGCCGCACGACAGCGGCCATGGCCTCGGTGGTAGCGGCAGCTTCTTCGCGTGGTCTCCTCCCGATGCCTCAGCCGCGGCGCCCATTCCTGCCCGAGTCGGAACGCGCTCCTCGTCGACGCCACGTCTCTCGTCCTCGAGCTCCGGCTCCAACTCGGCCTCGGGTTCGGGCCGGCCGCACCGTACCACCAAGCGCGAATCCATCAAGTTCCATCCCTACGACCCTCTCAAGGACTCCCCTGCCTCCTCCTCCTCGTCGTCGCCCTCTCCCTCGCCGTCCGCCTCCAGCTCTTCCTCCTTCTCGTCGTCGGCGGCCTTGCTCTCCTCGCCGTCAACCTCGGCAGCAACGGCCTCGTCGCGCACGCACGAGAGCATCCTCGACTCGTGGCAAACATCGCGTGCCCGCTACAAGTGCCGCCGCTGCGGCATGCCGAAACGCGGTCACGAGTGTCCTGGCGCACTGCCCAGCGATGATTCCGACGGCAATGCTGCGCACTCTTCGCCACCGTTCTCCTCTCCCGCAAGTGATAGCCACCTGTCGCCGGGCTCGTTCTCTCTCGCATCTGCGAACAAGACGCCATACCAAAGCATGTCCGCCCCAGCGGCATTGTCGGCGCCACAGTCTGCCTCCTCCTCGGTACACACATCGCCGCAACTCCGCGCCCTGGTCGGCTCCTCCTCCTCCTCGCCATCGTCTTCCTCCTCCTCCTCCTCCGGAACTGGTAGCGCAAACCCATCGTCCAAAGCTGGTAACGCTGGGTCTCCTCCGCGTTCCAGTAGCGGCGGCGGCGGTAGCGGCGGCAGTGGTACGTTCCGTCGCCATATCCCTCATCAAGCAACACCCCGACGCACACTTATCACTGCTGCTCTGCATCGTCGTCCTACTCATCGTCGTACTCGTCGTCGTCCTCCTCACCAGACTCGGGAGTATCTTCAACACGCGGTTCGATCACGCCATCGGAGATATGTGCCTATGTAGCCACTATCTCGCGACTGGAGACGCAACTCGATTGGGCTAGACGCGAGATATTTTATCTTCGCCAGGAACTATCTTCAACCAAAGCACTGCTGCACCAACAACAACAGCACCACCAGCACCACCACCAGCAGCACCATCAACACCATCAACATCAACCGTCGCACCCGGTTCCAATAGCTCCGCCTCATCTCCAATTCTCCCAGCCACCGCCCGCTCTCCCACCTTATCGACCAATTCACGGCCCGTCCGGTGCTCACCAACAACAACAACAGCAGCAGCAACGCCATCTCCAGCAACAAGCTCCTCCACAGCAGCAACCTACGCCAGTCTACGCTCCAGTGCCTCACGTCCTTGCTGCTGGCAGAGGGCAAGGGCAGCCTCCGCAGCAGCTGCCACACGGCGGTGCTCATGCCCATGCACTGCCTCAAGCACTGCAGTATCAAGCAGTCGGCCCTGCCTCGGGCTATCAGCAGCAGCAGCCATACTTAATGCTTCCTGCCGGCAGCTCGATTCGAGCGTGGCCCATGGCAGCATTCGACTTTCAGGATACGCGTCACCACTTGACCTCCTAGGTGCCGCCGCCGCCGCTATGTTTGTGTGTTTGTTTTCGCTCGTTGTATTTTGTGTGTTGAGATCGATATGTAAATTTGCTGTAAACAGTGACCCCTTCTTGCTCCAGCCTCATCTTTTGGGCCAATCGGTCCGATTCGCCCTCGGCCTCTTGTACCACGCCGGGCGGTTTCTACCGCTGACCTGACGAACTTCCAAACGTGCCACGGCTGGAGGCACCTGCCACTTATTGTTACTTCTCTTGACGCCGATAGATGGATGATATATCGCACTCGGTCGCTCCGGTAAGCAAAGACGCCGACGACACGAGACAGATTCGGCCACTGTTCTTACTACTTCATTCCTTCCTCGGCCTCCGCAGCGCGTGGTGGCTCCGTGATGCCGCGCGCGGGTCAAGACAGCCTCGCGGCCTCGCTGCAGGTCCTTGCTGCATGTGCGTGCGTTGCTGCGCGAGCCATTGGTTTGCGCGAGGCGTACTCACGTGTATGGCTGCGAGAGTGCAGGGCTCCACGATAACTCGGCGACTGCGCACACCGAGGAGCTCGCTCGTACTCGAAAGAGACCGCGTGCCACTACCTCGTCGATCGCTGCAGCTAGTGGAGCATCAACGCGTTCGGTCTTGAAGCTCGAGGCCAAGCAACTGCGCGCCCTTGGTGAGATCGAGCAGCGCGCACTGTCTAAGGGGCTGCTCGCCGCACAGCTGCTGCACGTCGTGTCGATCATCGAGCAGCTGCAGGGTCATCGCTTGGTACGCTCGGACGAGGAGGAGCGAGAGCTCGACGGCAATCGTGCCTCCTCCACGTCGCCGTCGAGGCGTAGTCTTCGCACACGGCACGACCGACGCGAGAGCAACGATGGTGTTGATGCCGACGATGATGACGACAACGATGAAGACGATGACGACGACGACGACGAAGACCACGAAGAGGAGGATGATGGTGGCAGCGGCGATGGAGTGGCGTCGCTGCGTAGTCTAGCGCCATCAACATCGACGAGCAGTAACAGCAGCAGCAGCAGCAGCAACATGGCCGAGGCTCTCATCGCTCGATTGATCAAGTGTCTGATCCCGGCCGAGCCATCGCTCGACGAAGAGGTCGTCGTGCAGCTCGTGGCATGCGTGACTCCCATGTCGTGGCGCAACAAGCTGCACGTCGTGCAGTGGCTGTCGCTCGTGTACGACCTGATCGACCACCAGCACCACTACGTGCTGGCGCTCTACCCGATGCTCTTCCAGCTGCTGCAGTACCACACGCTGCGCACCTCCCTGTGTCCGCTGCTCGTGCGCCTGACGCGTCGGCAGCACGTGGTTCCCTTTCGCGCGAGGGCCTTGCTCAAGTACTACCAACAGCAGCCGCTGTCGAACGCGAGCACCGCGGCCTCGAACGCCGCCGCTCACGCCTTGCTCGAGCTCATCTTCCTCTTCCAAGAGTACCAAGCCGACATCATCGTGCTGCCGCCGACCAACCACCACCACCACCAGCTGCTGCTGCGCCGCAAGGCAACCTTCGCCGTTCCCGATCCCGAGTGGTACCGTGCCATCATGCGAGTGCAGGAAGTCAATGCGCTCGAGCAATCGTTGCGCTCGCATGCCGTCGCTGCCGTTGGAGGTGCTCGGTCTCGCTCGAGCCAGCCACTCCTCGCCGTAGGCACTGCCGCCAGCACCTCGACCACCACCAGCAGCAGCAATTGGCCAGCTCCCAGCTCGTCGGCAGCCTCAGCAACCTCGAGCACCACCGCTCGATCCACACTGCCGTTGGCACTGCCGTCGCAGCGGCTTGTCATCGACCACGAAGACAGCAAGGGTCAGGCATTCGTGCGTGCCGTTCCATCGACTCGCAGCGTGATACCCACTCCTTCGAGTCTACGAGCGCAACTGGTACGGCGAGTGCCACTGACATTGCGCGTGCAAGAGAGACTCACTCTTGTGGCCCGATAGGAGGAGAGTGGCCGAGGCACTGGCAAGCACTACAGCTATCGCTTGCTGACGAGCAACTTGCGTGAGCGACGCGTCAGCATCGAGCAGCTCACGTCGATGCAAGAGTTCGCCGAGCATGCTCATCGGCTCGAACTGCCCGACCAACTGGCATCGGTCTTGTCGAGTCGCTTCTTCCTGCACTACCTTGCGCTGCAACCTGACACGACGTATGAAGCTCGTGCTTGCCGCACACGCTCACACCTACTACCTCCTCTTGTACTCATCGGTTCGCTCCCATCATCACAGGCAAGTGATGCGATTGGCTCGTTGGTTGGCATTCGTACTCGAGGACGAGTTCTATTGGAAGCCCGAGCATTCATCGCGAGCTTCGGGTCGCTCGCAGCAAGAACGACAACGTGCGCTCTTGAAGCACGTCTCGCAGCTGTGTCGCTTCAACACCGAAGCTTTGCCAGTGGTCGAGAGGTTCGTCTTCACGTACCTGAAACGATGGAACGGCTCGTGCAATACCGAGTTGTTGCTTTCGATCATCGAGACGCTGCACCCATGTGCCTACGAAGACCTGTGCGGCAACGTCTTGCTTCCTCTCAGTCGCTTGTACCTCAACTCCGACGTCAAGTTCAAGGTATCAACATGACTGCCTCCACTCTACTCTCCAGCTTGGCTGTCACTCACTGGTTCGTTTGCACCACCGCCAAGAGCCGGGTATTGGCGTGCTACGAACGCCTGCTTGCCAATTGGGCCAGTGTGGGCTGGAGTGCCTTGATGACTTCGACCGCCGCTGCCAATGCTGCTCGAGCGCGACGTGCTCAAAATCCAAAGTACCGCAACGTCGGCCTTTGTGTGAGATTGCGCTCACTACTCTAACGCGCGCGCGTGATTGGACTCTCAGATCACGCGAAGCCCGAGAGCGGCCCGAGAGCACGAGTCGCTTCCTGTTCCAGCCAGTCGGTGTCGGCTCCGACTCTGAGCTCGAGATAGACTACGCCAGCGTCTTTCGCGAGCTTGTGTGGCATGTCGATCACATGGCGGTTCTTGGCTTGCAGGCCGAACAAGACCACCCTCTCTTGCAAAGTGCCGTCGCTTCGTTCTATCAAGTAGTACGTCCAGCGGCTCTCTATCTCTCTCACCACGCAGGAGAATCTCATGGCAATCGGTCCACTCTTGATGCAGGTGAGCGTACTTCAGCGACGCTACAACATGCCATTCATCATCCCACCCAGCGAAGCACTGGTGGATCGCTTCCTGCTATCGGTCAATCCACTCGCCGTGTCCCAAATGTGTGGCATTCTCGCGCAGTACGGCAAGGAGTACGAGGCATTGCGTAGCCAGGAGCCGGTTCTCGATCCAGAGCGCTCTGGATTCAACAACATCACCGTACTCCATCTGCGCCTTCTTGAGTGTCGTTGCTCGATGAGCGTTGTGAACCGCCATCTTCTCACCGGCCTGCGCTTGCACTCGAACAGGCACTGAACGTGTTCATCTGGAAGTACAGCACGGCGCTATGGAAGCAGACGCTCTTCAATGTCAACGCTGCCGGCACTCTCTCCGATGCCATGGGTCTTTCTGCGTACGTCATCAAGCTCTGCCACCGAGCTCACCTCGTGGTGCTCACCTCGTTGTAACGCTATCGATACAGTGTGGTCGTCGACAAGCTGCCTCCACAAGCCCGTGCGTCGCTGTCGATCTTTCGCTCAGCAGCGTACGCGTCATTGTTTCGCGAGTTTCAACGAGGCGTGCAGCATGCAGCAGCTACAAGTGGAAGCACCACGACAACAGTATCACTGTCGACAGCCAGCCTTCCGAACCCATCCCTTCCGACCCAGATTTCGGTACGCAAGCGCGCGCGCGGCGCAAAGAGCCCGCAAGATCGTGGGACTGTGGCGCTAACTGGCTCGGCTCCCGCCCCGATCAGGACGCTCACAAGGTCTTCTACACGGACTACATCGAGCAGCGTGGTTTCCATGGCGTTCACGAGTTCCTGTACTCGTTCATTCGCACGCTGGCCAAGCGACGTGAGGCATCTTCGCAATAGATGGTATGAGAGAGATAGATATAAATCAGCCTCGTTGGATGGTTGGAGTGCGAGAGCCACATTCATTCGCATTCATTCGCTCATTCACCCAAACATAGCCGCATCTCTCCTATCTATCTCTACACCTATTCAATCGTCTCTCTCTCTCTCTCTCTCTCAAGCCTCACTACTCACTGATCCTTGGCAATCGGTTCAACGCGAGTCCTCGTTCGTGGTGGCTCATTGGTCGACTCATTGGCATCGTTATCAACATCACCACGAGAAGAAGCAGAGGGAGATAGTTAACGCGAGTGAGTGATGATATGTCCGAGCTCGAGGACTCGAGCAGCACCAACACGACCTCGACTGGTACCTCGTCTGTAGCCATCGTATTGCGATGGGCGATCGTATCTCGAGTGATCGTGTGGGCGTTGGCGCTCGTCGCTGACGTGCTCGTGAGCGACTACGACACGTCGTCGATCGTCGTGTCGCGCGTGGCGCTCTACCACTCGCCGTCGCTGCTCGACACGCTGCTGCTACGGTACGCTCGAGCACGAGCGCATCGGCTCCGATCTCGTTCACGTCGATCGTAGACTCATCGGGGCGCGCGCGCGAGAGAGATATAGGGCGTATCGCATGTACACACACTGGGACAGCGTGTACTTTCTGCGCATCGCCGAGGTCGGCTACGAGTACGAGCAGACGCACGCCTTCTTCCCGCTGCTGCCGCTCGCCATACAGCTCGTACATCGCACACGTATGTAGTCATTGAGTCCACCATCCACCAGCTCGAGTTCGATTCGATCGATGGTTGGCTTGTTGGATTGATTGATCGAGCGATCGATTGGTTGAGGCAGTGCTGTGGCCGCTCTCGTGGTTGCTGAGCACGTACACATCGTTGGTGCTCGCGGGCGTCATCGTATCGAACGGCGCCTTCGTCATCGCCGCCGTGCTACTCTATCGGTTTGTCTATCGTCTATCAATCGATTATCTCGTCGTATCGAGCTATCGCAAACTAACTCACAGACTGTCTCTCACGTCGATCGCGATCCACAACAGATTGAGCTTCATGGTGCTGCACGACGAGGCGCTGGCTCTGACGTCAGCGCTCTTGTTCTGTCTGACACCGGCCAACATCCACATGTCTGCCATGTACGCCGAGCGCTCAGCTGTGAGAGAGTCTCAACACCACCAGCGACAACGCGAGAGAGAGTGAGCTCTTATCGATTGATTGCAGATACTCGGAGAGCTTGTATGCCGCGTTCTCGTTCGGTGGATTGTTGATGCTCGAGTCCGGGAGAAGTGTGGCAGCCACCGTGGCGCTGGCGTGTACCGGAGGTATACGCTCGAATGGCTCGATGCACGCGTGGTACTTTGTGTATCCGTTCGTGCAGCATCTCTGGGCCTTGCCGGCTGGTTCCAAGTGGCTTCGACGAGTACGTTGGCGTGACTCGCTGGCTCGTTCGTTCATTCGTTCGAAAGAGAGGTTTGTGCGCTGATCGTGATGCAGCGGAATCTCGAGTGGCTCGGTGTTGTTCTGGCTCGCACGGCGTGTCTCTCGATTCCGCTCGTGTGCTATCAGGCATACGTGTATTGGCGATTCTGCGGCGGAGCGCATGTATCACTGGCACAACGTGCACAGAGTCCTTGGTGTGAATGGACCATTCCCTCGTCGTACTCGTACATTCAATCGCGCTATTGGTACGAGCAGCACACGGTCCATTCCGTTCCATTCGTTGATGATGCTCTCGTGATTGATCGAATGCCTGGATGTCGATAGGAATGTCGGGCTGTTCCGCTACTACACGTGGAACAACATACCCAACTTCCTGATCGCAGCGCCGGTGCTGGGATTGTCGGTGTGGGCCATTGCATCGTATCTGGTCGTGAGTGCACAAAGGTGGCAGCGCGCCAGGCCTCACGGTACGGCAGGTAGTACTGGGTGCAGGCGCTCGTCTTGCAACGCGCCGGCGGCAGTGTACTCACGACGCTGTTCGTGCGCGGCGCTGGCAGCAGGCGTTGCGGTGACGCAAGGCTTCTACTCGGCGAGCGTCTTGCCGTATATTGTGCACTGGGCAGCGCTGGTCGGCGTGTGCTTCACGGTGCTGCATGTGCAAGTGTCGACTCGCTTCTTGGCGGCCACACCGCCGCTGTACTGGTTCTGTGCGTCGTGGTTCGTTGCGCGGCCGAGCAAGGCCGAAGGCAGCGACAACGCGCGTGCCACTTGGATGCAGACAGCGATCGTGGCGTACTTTGTTGGCTTCACGATCATCGGCACGGTGCTGTTTGCGAACTTTTATCCATGGACGTAGGCCACGCGAGTGTAGCAATGAGGGAGCGCGAGAGTGTATTGGTAGCGTCGGTCCGTTGGTCGGTTTGCACGCGATACGCGGCACAAAAAGGCGAGATATTCATCGCTGTCGCAGCAAACACGACAACCAACATATGCGCAATATCTATCCATCCATATCCATCTAGCAGCAATATCAGCCGTATCTATGTATCTTTATCTATCAGCAGCATTCTTTCTTTTTTTCATTCTTCATTTGGTTAGACCGCAACAGCGGACCATTGCAAAGCGTACATTGAGGAGGGATGGTGGAAAGGAGGGATAGATAGCAAAGAGAAGAGGAGGAGGAAGAGGAGAAGGAGGGGAGGACAGAAGGAAAGGGCACTGCGCAAGGCGCAAACTTGGTGTAGGCGTTGTAGCAACGCTTGGCGCTTGCACACAGTGAAGCGAAAGAGAGCTCGCTCTCTCTTGGTGTGTGTGTCTCTCCCGTGCTTACTTTCGCTTGAAGGTACGGCCCGACGCCAACTTCTTCTCCTTCTTCTCGAACGGCTCGGGGCGAGCGCGGTTGAGCACCTGGAGCCAGGTCGAGACTCGCTCGCGCATGCGCGTGTGCATGTAGGCCTTCGAGCACTTGATGTGGTAGTGGAGGTAGTCGCGGAAGTTCTGGACGAGGTTGATGGTCTTGAACATGTTCTTGGGCTGAAGGTGTTGCTCGAACAGCACTGTTGGTGGTGGTATCGTCGAGGATTGAGAGTTGATTTGTGATTGGTGGTTGAGCAAGCGCAAGGATACATATAATTAGTGAATCAGCCTCGGCGAGAGAACGTAAGGTGAGTAGGCAAGGCGTGTAGGTGAAGCGTACCGATGCTGACAAAACCAACGTCATCGCCCTCAGGCACGCCGCGCTGGCCCTGGAGCTCCAACGGAGGCTCGGTGGTCGAGTATCGCACGGCCGGCACGCTGGTCATGGCACGACGCGCATCGGCGAGCTCGGACAAGAAGACCTTGGCGAGGATCTTGTCGCTCTTGTCGGCGAAGCGGATCGAGTAAACGATCGTGACGCTGTCGCTCGAGGGCTTGATCCAAACGGCCTCCTCGGTCTGCGAGCGGTAGAGGATGTGGATGACCTCGGTGGGGTTCTTCTTGTTGTACACGGCACCCATGATCTTCTTGAACGGGGCGGCCAGGAGGTGGCGCTTGAGGAAGCTGATCTTGAGCGGGAGCTTGTCTGTGGACGAGATCCAGCCGTACAATGAAGGGGTAGTGGTGGAGATTGTAGCGGCGGGCAACAGTGAGTAAAACAACGAACAATCGTCATGCTTACCGCAATGCACAACTGAGAGAGAGCTCTACTAGAAGCAGTACGTGATACACATAACGCGAGCGAGAGAGAGAGAGAGAATGGAGCAGTGAGAGAGTGCGGGCGTTGCAACGCACCAGGCTCTTGCGGGTTGTTGGCATCGATCGTGACGCTCACATCGAAGCCGCTCTCGGGCTCGGCATCGAGCATCGGGCCATAGATCTGGGCGAGATCAGCACGGCCGCCATGCTCGAGCAAGCTCGCAATGCAGGGCCACTGGATCGAGACGCGGACGATGTTGCGGTTCTCGGGGTCGGGCGTCGAGACGTGGAACGACACGCCGTCAAAGTCGGCGAGCGTGATGTCGAGCAGATCGCGCTTGCCCTCGTTGCTGAACGAGCGCACGCAAGAGACGTAAGCAAGGGCTCATGCTCATGCACACGCACGCATACAAGCAGGCAGCAAGAGTGGCAGCAGCAGCAGCAGCAGCAGCGACGACGACGACGAAGATGCGGCAGAGGCTCGCAGCGAGTGCAGCCTCGCGTGTGAAGCAGCAGCAGCAAGGACGACGGTGCAACAACAGACGTACTGCGAAAGCACTCGCTGGATGGTCTCGAAGATGATCCTGTTGTTGTAGTCCAAGAGAATCATGGTGACGACGTTGGCTCTCTATTGACGACCGAGACGGGCGGGCAAGCAACACACACAGCAGTCGACGACGCACACGCACACGACAGAGGAGCGAGAGCGAGCGAGAGAGAGCAGAGAGAGAGCAGAGGAGCAGCGAATGGCTCTGAGGCTCGAGCGATACACGCAGAGATCGCCTCGCGCTACCGAGCTCACGGCGCACCCTTAAGGTCTCCGATAATCCGCTGGTCCCGCTTAAGGACGCGCGCGGAGCTCGTTATTGCCGTACGCTGGTGGTTCTCCGGCAACGGGAGGGAGATTTTCGGGTGGCAGCGGCCTGAGCGAGGGCGGCATACGCGGCGGCGTGAGAGCACACGCGCGGTAGCACCTCACGCTGAGGCCCACCCGGGTGCAAGCGGAGGAGCGTAGCGGGTGGTGCAGGCAGCGAGAGATAGCGTAACAAGAGAGAGAGAGCCGGACGCGGAGACGTGCGGTGGTTCTGCTTGAGGCGGCCTTCTCTCTCTCTCTCTCTCGCTTGTGCGCTCTCTTCCTCTCCTCCTCTCCCGCTCGCCCGCCCTCCTCTCCCTCCCCTCTCTCACACGCGCTCGTGCGCCGGGCTCCTTCGCTCTCTCCCGCTCCGTCTCGGTCTCTCGCTCCTCGCTCTCCTGCGCTCTCGCTCTCACCCCCTTCGAGTCGGTGATCTGCCCGCCACGGTATGTCGTAGAACCTGGCGTTGTACGCGCGTGTTCGCTGGCGCGGTCGTTACGTGCAAAGCCTTCAGCAGCGAGCGAGCCTTTCGCTTAACCCGCGCTCGGTCGGCACGCTCGTCGCCCTTATGGCGCACACGCTGTGCTGTCTGTCTCTCTCTGCTCGGTCGTCGCGTCGTTGTTGCCCTCGCTCGCTCTCTCGCTCTCGCTCTCGCCTCTCGTCGTTCACTCGCTCGGTGGCGCGTGTTCTGTCGCTTGCAGCTGCGCTCGTTCCGCTGCTCGAACGTCACCGCCCTCCGCCGACCTGTGTGTGTGTGTGTGTGGCCTCGCTAAGCCCCTCTCGTCGCGTCGTTCTCGCCCACGTGCTCGCAACCGTGCCCTCGTCCTATTTATTGTCGCTATCCGCCATCGCCTTCTGTCGCGCCATTCTTCGCTCGCTCGCTCCTCGTTGTGGTATTTGCGCCGACGTCGCCGCCGTCGTTCCTGTCTCGGGGCTACCTTCTCACCTACTGCCACCACTGCTGCTCTTGCGTCTCGCGGTCGCTCCTTACAGAAAACATGGGTCAAGATGTCAAGATCATGGTCGTCGGCGACGGTAGTGTCGGGAAGACGTACGCCAGCCATCCATCCCTCGCCTCCCAGCCGCTTCACCCTCGGCAACCTACCAGGACTCTTGTTCATCATCGTCGTCATCGTCATTACTCTCCTTTGAATATACAGGTGCATGCTGATCTCGTACACCACCAACTCGTTTCCCGGAGAATACGTCCCTACGGTACGTGGCTCGGCTGCTCTCGATCATGTCATTACCGTCGTGATATCCCGTGTGCTTACTGGACAATACTCCCCTCCTCTGGTGCTGATGTTGTTGTTGTTGTTACCACTAGGTATTCGACAACTACACAGCCAACGCCATTGTTGAGGGTCAGCCCATCAACCTTGGTCTGTGGGATACCGCTGGTACGCACCTCCATTCCTCTCCTCGTGGCCTGCTCGCTCGTCTCGCTCACCGTCGCGCCGCGCCATTCAGGCTCCGACGAGTACAACACGCTCCGCCCGCTCAGTTACCCGGGAACCGATGTCTTCATCATCTGCTTTGCTTTGGATTCTCCCGCTACCTACGAGAACGTCAAGAGCAAGGTATTGTATCGTGTATTCTAGCGTATTCTCTTCCCCTCCTCACTCATTCATTCATTTACTCATTCGCTCTCCCTCTCGCGTATTTGCACGTTTGTAGTGGCATCCGGAGGTCACGCACTTCAACCCCAAGACACCCATCATCTTGGTCGGAACAAAGATTGATCTGCGTGATGCCCCCGAGACGATCGAGAACCTGAAAGCAAGCGGCCAGAAGCCCATCTCTCAGTCGGATGTACGCATTGCATTGCATCGTATCCCCACTCCTCTTTCGTGTACCGTAGTTGTGGTAACGGCACGCTCACTCGTTGGTTCGCTCGTTCGTCGGTGACGTATGTAGGGCGAGCGCTTGGCCAAGGAGATCGGCGCTGCCAAGTTCCTCGAGTGCTCTGCCCTCACGCAAAAAGGGCTGCCCAACGTCTTCGAAGAGGCCGTCAAGGCGGTTTTTGCCGACCAGAAGGACAAGCAGCAGCCGAACAAAAAGAAGAAGGAGAAGTGCGCCATCTTGTAAAACCGCGACACCCTTCTGCGACACATTGCTACTCACCATTCATCGATCAGCCTCACCACCGTCATCGACTTCAACCCAACAACATCACCATCACCAGCATCATCAACCACACTGTACCGCTATCCTCTTATTCGTTTGCTGTCTGTCTCCTTCCTCGCTTGATCTCTCTCTCTCTCTCGATCGACCTCCTAGTTCTCCTTCCTTTTCTCTCGTCGTCTTTGCTACCTTTCTCTCCTTGTGTGTGTCTGTCTGCCTCTTGTTGTGTCTGCTCTCCCTCTCCGCTCCTTTGGCGCCCTCCCGGCCCGCTATCACTATTATTATTCGCCCCTCTTCGCCCCTTGGCATATTGCCCGCCTTCTCTATTGTTTCTTTACCACTCCTACTCGTCTCATCTCCTCCCCGTCCTCCCTCGTCTCTCAGCTTCGACTCGAACGACAACTCGACCTCTTAGTGCCGGCGAATCTCCCCCAATGACACTACCGACCGGCGCAAGTCGTCGTTGCCGCGGTTGTTGACGACCTACTCCCGCCCGCCCGCCACGCTCTCTACCCTCTCTCTCTCCCTCTTACCCAACCTCCCACCCACCGCCTTTGTTTCCCTCGCCATCCTGTCTTCTTGCTCAGCACTCGCGAGTGTAAAAAAAATCAACTCCACCTCCAGATGAAGATGCACGCACGCTGCGGCGACCGACTCGCACGCACGTGAAACCTGCGCAGTTGCTTGCCTGCTTGCCTGCCTGCTTGCCGTCACCCTCCCCCATAGCTTGTCTGGCGGCTATCGTGCGGCTATGCCCCAGCAGCGCACGCTATCGCTGTATCGACAGCTGCTACGGCTGGCTCGCCAGATCCCCGCTCGCCCGCTGCGCCAAAAGACGCTACTCAACATCTCTGAGGCATTCCGCATCCGAAGCAATGGCGGCGTTTCACGAGCACGGTACGAGCACCGTCCGGTGTGTGCTGACTGGCTGGCTGGCTGGCTGGCTGGCTGGCTGGCTGGCTGGCTGGCTGCTGATATGCATCGTATGCTTGTGTTCGTGTGTGCCCCACAGCGAAGTACAGTACCTGAAAGACGGTATGACTGCCGAGCGCGTTCTCAAGGGAATGCTCGAGATGCTTCACCAGGAGCCACACGCGTTCCAGCAAGCCTTCGGTGCGCTGCATCAACTGAACGCCGCCACGACCACAACGACCACAACGACCGCAACGGTGCAATCGCGCGATTGTAGTACAGCCGAGCAGGCTCGACGCTCGACACCAACGACCTGACTGCCAACCCTCCGGCCCTGTGTCTACCACAACGACAGCGTGTAATGTACATGATTCCCAACCAACCGAGTGGGGCAGATGCTAGCTCGCGCCACTTTGCTGTCGCGGCTGGTCTCCATACAAGTAGAAGACCTCGACATTGCCGCGCGAGGTTGATACGATCGAGCTCGAGCGTAGCAGGAACAGCGACGCCATGCCGTACAGCAAGGTCGGCACGCCGCAGTTGACGAGCTTGATCGCGAGCAGAAGCTTGTCCTCGAGTCGCGCCGATCGATCGAACACCTCGTGTCCCTCAGAGCCATCGTACAACGCGGCTGACGTGGCGATTCGGTGGCTCGCAGCGGCGGCTTGATGGTTGACGACGCGGTTGCAGAAGAACTTGACCATCGGCAGGCAGCCGGTGCGGTACACGTCGTAGTACAGCCACTGCGTGCTGCTATTGGCGCTGGCGGTGCTGGTGGTGTTCGGCCGCACGGCGAAGCGCAAGTACGAGCGGCCGAAGAGATCGTTCTCGGCCGTGAGGAGCGGAATGTAGAACGACGTGTACGAGGCGTTGGTCGCTTGCAGGTGTGCCGCGAGCACCTCGCTCGACTTGATGCGCGCTTGCGACGATGCCGATGATGGCGGCGGCGAGCTACGCACGGTGGCGAGTAGCGCTCGCCATACGAGGAGCAGTACGCGGCGAGCATACATCGATGGGCGGGTGGGTCACCTCATAGATGCGAGCGAGCGGGCGTGCGTGCGAGAGCGAAGGAGTACGCGAGTGCTGTTCTTTGGCGAGAGGTCGGTTCAGTCTTTACAGCGTCTCGACGCGATAGATAAGCATAATTACAACGAACGAACGATCGATCGATCGATCAAACAAACAACTATCAAGCAAAGGCGGCCACCACAAGTCCGGACACGGTCGTGTAGTGATTAGCCGTCTATCGGGCCAGTGGAGGTGGCGGCGTCGTTGTTGTAGCCGCCCGAGAACCACGAGGACAGATTGCGCCAACGCGCTTGCTGCTGCTCGACATGCTGGCCGTGCATCAGCAGCACAGCCTCGCGTCGGACGGCGCGCGGCAGCAACGACCAGCCGCTGCCGGTGCTGATTGGCGCTGAGGGAGCCGACACGGCGGTATCGGAGCCGAACGAGTAGCTGGAGCCTTGCTCGAGGTCGCCGTTGTAATCCGCCGTGCTGTTGGTATCGGCATTGTTCTTGAGCGATGATGCGGCGGTAGCGTCGGTCATGCCCTCGATCTTGAGGTGCGAATACTCACGCAGCGTCTGGTGCTCGAGCAGCTTTCGGATTCCTGGCTGACTGCCGATCTGCGCTCCTGGCGCCTTGGGAACAGCGGCAGTGGCAGCGGCAGAGGCAGGGGCAGGGGCAGTGGCAGGGGCAGGGGCGCCTCTACTACTCGATTGCATGCGCATCCGCGCTGAGGATCCTGATGGAGGTAGCTGCTGCCGCGGCGACCGAGGGGCGCCGATCGTTGTACCAAAGCTGCTGCTCGGCGGCACCTCGTCTTGATCGCCAAACACTCGCCCGGCAGCGGTCGACACGGTTGGAATCGAGGTCAGGCGCGTCGGTACGCCCGACTTGATGTTGAACATGAAGGCCACCGAGAGCAGCACGATCATGAGATACACGCCGCCGCCATTGATCTTTGCTGGCAGTGGCGAGCTCGGGCCGCCGCCGCCGATCGAGAACCAACTCGCGATGCTCCACTCGTCCGAGGCGCTGGCCGCCGCCGCCGACGAGCGAGAGCCGCTGGCCCTTTTGAGCTCCTGGCGCAGCGCGTCATTCTCGCGTCTCAGCTCCTGGTTCTCGGCCTCGACTTGTTGCAGGCGCTCGGTGAGTGCAATGTTCTCCTTGGCGAGGTCGGTGAGCGTCGTGTCGATCACGTCCGACTGCGCCTTCTTGCGCATGCGCGACTGCTGCGCCGACTCGCGGTTCTTGATCAGCCGACGCTGGCGCTTAATGTCCTGAATCTCTTCGGACGTGAGCTCGCGCGTCTGGCGCACATGCTCCTCGTAGCGGTCGAGGTCCTCGGTCGTCATCTTGAGCAGCTCCGAGCGGCTGAGCGTCACGGCCGTAGGCGGCAGGTCGATGTCGCTCCTCTTTCGCTTTCGTCGGCGCTTCTTGGGCGGCTCGTCGGCGGCGGCGGCCGCCGCGGCTGCCAGCGCCGCCTTGGTCTGTACGATGGCCATGGCCACGGGTGCCACGCGCGCTGCAACCTCGGGCTTGACTGCCACGCCGGCGGCCAGTGGCACCGGCGGCGTCGGAAGCGACAAGCACGGCAGCGACGACGGAACGGTGCACACGGGTGACCACGACGGCGAGGCTGGCGCCGACGATGATGCCGTCGGCGACGAGCACATTGACGGCGACGAGAAGAGGTCCAGCGATGGAGATTGCGAGAGCGAGAGGCACTCGTCGTACGGCGATGCCATGTCGTCGCTCGCTGACGGCGCGAGCATCAGATCGGCGAGGAGCTGCTGCTGGTGGCTGTCCGAACACGGCAGCGTCGGAGAGCCATCCGAGGGAACGGCATGAACCACAGGTCGCGAGGCATCGTCGATGGCTGGCGAGAACATGGCGAGGCCGTTAAAGTACTCGTGGTGCGGCGCGGCATTCGCAACCTTACCGCACGAGGTCGAGTGGTGGTGATCGGACCACGAAGCGGACGACGACGAAGACGACGACGAGCAAGAGGAAGAAGACGAGCCAGCGCTCAACAACGACAAGGTGCTACCCCAGCCCTCTTCAATGGCGAGAAGATCATCAGCCATGGTTGGGGTGCGAGGCAGAGAGCGAGAGCAAGAGCAAGGAGCAAGGAGGAAGCGACAAGGCCACCGAGAGAGCGAGAAGCGGAACAGCAGCAGCGGCGAGCAGCAGAGAGGCAGCAAACAACAACAACGAGTTTTCCGGTCGCTTCTCTGGCGTTTTGGTTCTTCGCCTCTGGTGTGGCCGTGACGTCGATGCCACCCGAGGCCGCCACGTCTGTGTGCCTCTGCTTCCCGCGCTTTCGCTGTTCTTACTCACGATCTCTCGCCACCTGTTCGCTCGCGTATCCCTCTCCTTCTTCGCGTCTCTCTCCTTCTTCGCGTATCTCTCTCTCCTTCTTCGCGTATCTCTCGCCTTCTTCGCGTATCTCTCTCTCCTTCTTCGCGTATCCCTCGCCTTCTTCGCGTATCTCTCTCTCTCGTATCTCTCTCGCAATGGACGACAGTCTATGGCTACACGTTCACATTGGATGCTCCTTATTCACGTACGGCCTCTTGGTACCGTTGAACGTACTGCTTGCCCGCTTCGGCGCCAAGTTCTACACGCGTCATCTGCGGCGTTGGTTCTTCGGTTGGAGCTGGCTCGACGCGCATCTCTACATCCACCTCGTGTCGACCATCTTGACGGCTGTCGGACTCGCGGTGCCGTTCCTGTTTCTCGTCGCGGACGACTTTGAGCACATGACCACGGTGCACAGCTTCCTCGGTCTCCTGGTGGCGGCCTTCGTGTGCTTTGCGCAGCCGATCTTTGGTCTGCCCGACGAGCTGGCCTCGAGCGCCGACAAGGCGTTCTCGCTTCGCACGCACTCGGTGCTCGGCCGCGCCGGCACCTGGATCAGCGCCATGGTGATCGTTCTCGGTAGTTGGCAGTCCAAGCACCTCAGTCTGCTTCCGATCTCGCCCGAGGAGCTGGACTTGTTCTTGAAGCTGTGGCTCATCGTCATCTTCACTCCGCTGCTGCTGCTCGAGTTGTACCGCGCCAAGACCACCTTCTCCTCCACGCAACGGTCGCGAAAGAGCAGCAGCAGCCGCAACAAGGACAACGGGCACAACAACGACGACGACAAGAAGAAGCGCTGAGCCCAAGTGTATCTGCGCTATCTACTGCAATAGCCAACGTCCACACTTTGACTGTGTGGTTGTTTGTCATGTTACTCGCCGTGAGCGACAACTGACACCGCCACTGTTACTGCTGCTGAGACTCACTACTCGCTGCAGCATCTCCAGCATCTCCAGCATCTTCGACAATGTTCGAGACATTGATCACCACCTTGCCGTGCGTCTCTCCGGTCTCAAAGTACTGGAAGGCCTCAATGCTCTGGTCCAATGGGAACACGCGCTCGACTCTCACCGGCCGCATGCCGGTCTTGTCGAGCGTGTTGGAGAGTCGCGCCAAGTGGTTGCCGGTCACTCGAAGCACCGTAAAGTCCATCGACGGCATCAGCGTGCGTCTCCTGATGGTGCGGAACGAGCTGGCCATCTCGCGGCCAAAGTGCCCCAGCGCCCTGAACGGCTGCGAGCACAGCTCCTCGTACAGTCCGTGGTTCAGATGGAAGAGTGTGCCTCCCTCGCGGAGCACCGCCGCCACATCGAAGGCGCTGCCGTTCTCGACGCTGCCCGTCGTGTCGATCACCGTGTTCACTGCACCGCCTTCGAGCACCGCCGCCACATCGTCCGTCTCGTAGTTGATCACCTGCTCGAGCCCGAGCGTCTCGGCGAGCTCGATGTTGGTGCTCGACTCGGTGCCGATGAGGTGACAATCGATGCGTTGCAGTAGATGTGCCAGCAACCATCCTAATCACTCACCCGCACGCCCGCAAATGCATTGTGCGTGTGTATGCCGATTCATGCCATGTACCAGAGCTCGCGTCAGTCAGTCGATGCAATCAAGGCACCCCACCTCAATCGCCCGTGCCCAAGCACCTTCGTTGGTCGTAACCGAATGAATCAATACTCGCTCGTTGGGTCGAATACCAAGGATGGCGCCAGTGATCGTGGCGTTGGTGAAGGCCACCGCCGCTGCCTCGATGTGCGACAGCCCGATCGGCTTGCGTGCGACGTCGCTCTCGGGCAACGTGACGAACTCGGCGTGCGTTCCACCATGGCGTGCATCTGCGCAACCGAACACTAGATCTCCTGGCTGCCGTGCCATACGCGTGCCTCAGCTCACCGTGAGCTCATAGGCACAAGGAGAGCTTGTCGACGCCACGAAGCAAGCACACTAAGCACACACACCTTGAATGCAAATGCCTGCTTGCCCGTTGCCACGACCTCTCCTGTGTGCGCGTACGAGCAAACACAATTGATCAACAATCGAGTTCGATACGATTCGAGCAATCGCTGTGAACGCATCATACCCGAGCAATCGATACCGAGGACCAATGGTGACGGCCGAGTGGTGAGCGTAGCTGGCAGGTTGCCTCGGCGCAGCGAGGCATCGAGCGAGTTGATCGATGCCGCGTGCACGCGTATCAGCACCTCGTCGTCGCGAGGCGTCGGGACCGGCAGCCACTCGTACTCGAGCAGATCGGGATCGCCTCCGACCTGCCGACACACTACAGCACGCATCTCGGCGGGCACTGCCGGTGCGGGGTTTGTATTGGGAGACGGAGACGTCGAGCTGTCGCTATTGGTCGAGGTCGATGCTGGGCGCCGACCGCGAGTGCAGCTGATGGCGCCAGTGGTATTTGTGATGGTGCGGCACACGACGTTGCTGGTGGCGTTGGCTCGTGTGCTACCATGGCGGACGAGTGCGCGAGCAGTCGCTACGGCGCTCGCCACGAAGAGGTGGTGATGGAACAAGCGAGTGCGCAGCATGTTGATGCGTGAGCGAGCAAGCGAGCAAGCAATGGCGCCACTCACACGCAGGCACCCGAGCACAACGCAATCCCCGGGCGTCGCCCGCGAGAATCGATACGGTACAGCACGACATGGTAGCAAGCAAACAAGCAATCCAGATAACGATCATAGCTCAAAGAAGTGTGAGTCGGGTCCGCGGCTCTCGAGCTTGAGGCCTTGGCGATTGCCGAAGGTGCCTGCCACGAACGAGCCTGCTGCGCCCGGCACGACCTCACGCAACCGCTCGACGAGGCGCTGGTACAACTCGGCTCCCTGCTGCTTACCTACATCATCATGGTACTGTACATGCTTCCCTTTGGCCTTGCTGCGACATGATCGATGGAGACAAGTGAGTGCGGGTGCGCTTCTGCGAGCGTAAGCCAGCATCGCGACCTACCCGCCCAATGACGCCTGCGGTATCAGCATGACCGACACCGCGCCCTCGAGCACTGCCTTACGGCCATCGGCGTCTGCATAAATCTTCGTCCCAGTGACAAGATTCACTGCCAATCGACGAGCTCTAATCAATGCCAAGGCTCGCGAGGCTCGCAGCATTGCAGGCCATACCTATCTTATCGACGACCTCCTCAGTGGCACCTCGAAGGAAACACACCTGCAACCAATGGAGCTCGCGTCAGCCGTGGGCACTGACTACGGTATCCAGGGGATCGAACTCTAATGACATACATACACGATGAGGCCCGGACCGATGGAGCCCCATTCGTCGACATTGTCCTGCAGCCACCGATCGACGGACTCGATCAGGACGACAGCCACCGCCTCACCGCCGCCACACCTCAACCATACCAACAGTAACGATGCCGAATCGACCCGTTGCACCACCACACGAGCGCTCATATCTCGAGTAGTTATCCCACAACAAGCTGTTGATTGTTGGCTGTTGTTGTGGCGCGCGGGGCAGCGAGGAGAACAGCAAGTGACTTCCACGAGAGATCGAGCGTGTTGGTGCTGTTGCTGCTCGACGAGGCTCGTTGATTCATTCGCTCGCTCGCCCGCTCCAACACGCACCCTCGCTCATCATCCTTGGCTACCATCACGTTGCTGACTCCTGCAATCCGATCAACGACCAATCCATCTGCAATCCCAATCCTCTCACGCTCGCCACAACGATGGACTTTGACGGCTACAGTGGCGCTGAGTCCACAGACGCGTCGTCGTCGAGCTCCACCACCGCAACCACGTCCACGTCATCAAGCAGCTCGACCTCGACACCATCGGCTCGTCCGGTGCATGGTATTCTCAAGACTAATGCCTCCCACACTCCAAAGCCGTACGTATCGTGCAGTTGGATTGATGGGGCTTTGTTTCGGGATCGGGATTGCTGATGCTGATGCTGATGCTGCTGCAGCGTGTCGCACATCCGCTGGGACGAGGACAACCTGATATACAACGAGACGCACAAGACCGCCACCATGAAGATCGATGAGCCCAAGACTCCGTACCATCACTCGCCGCCCATGTCCGGTGCGCATACATCTATCCATCCACATTGTTTGTGCCTTGATTCCTCTGGTCCTCATGCCAATCGCATGGCAGATACCGAGGACGACGACGATGACGACGACGATGCCTCGTCTCCCGACAAACGAGGCAGCCAGCACGAGGGCCGTACTGACAACAACGTCAACGAAGCACTCGACCTATGCTCGCTCGGAAGTGAACTCGCTGGACGAATGAAGGAGCTCGAGCAGCTCGAGACTCTCGGCAAGCCGCGCGGTGTCGGCGCTCGATTTGTGGCTCCAAGCAACACGGACGACGATGATGATGATGACGATGAGGGTACGCACCCGTCGAGCCCCCAACACTTACGCACGCACGCAAGCATGGCCACGTTGTTGATTGTGTGACTGTCGTGTGGTTGTGTATGGCAATGGCAGCGGCTCGAGAGCGCCGTCGCCAGTTCCGCGAGAAGCGCAAGCAGCACTACAACGAGTTCCAGGCGGTCCAAGAGCAGAAGGCGCAGAATCCGAGCAAGATCCAGCGAACGCTGTAGCACTACCATGTCTTGCTACCTGGTCTCGCAACGAGAGATGCAGCAAGCGATCCACATTTGCGGCCTATCAAGCAATCACTCAAGCAATCACTCGGTCGAATGAATGAATGAATGAAGAATCGGTATCGGCTGCGCGAATGCAGCCGCTACATGTAAATCAAGCCCGCTTTCAACGAGTCGGATCGATAGACTGATTCATGCATGCATGGATTGAGTCACTCAACATTCGCGGTGCATACAGCAAGGCGAGCGTATGGTCGTCGTGCACGGGAATGCCGCACTAACACAGGCACTCGGCGTACACCACAAGTAGGCAGCCGAGGCTGCTGGTCGTCTTCGGGAGCTAGAATCGTAGCTAGAATAGAGATGGCAATCAAAATCGAACAATCATGGTAGGCTGGCTGGCTGACCGATCGACTGAAGCGTCGAGGCCCTCACGATCGGGCAGCGGCCGGGATCATCGGCAGCAGCTCGCCCTCCTCGACAAGCTCCTTGACGATGTCGAGGCCACCGATGAGCTTGCCGTCGACGTAGAGCTGCGGGTAGGTCGGCCACTTGCTGAACTCCTTGAGGCCCTGGCGCACCTCCTCGTCCGACAGGATGTTGAAGGTCGAGAAGCGGATGCCATTCTCTCGCAGAATAGCGACGATCTTGTTGCTGAAGCCGCACTGTGGCGCCGACGGAGAGCCCTTCATGAACAGCATCACGGGCGCTTGGTTCACGAGCTGCCGCAGGTAGGCCTCGAGCGATTGTCCCGACCTGCCGGGAGCCGCCGCCGCCGCAGCCGCCGCCGACGACGGTGTCGTTGTTGGACTCGAGACTGCGACCGAGACCGGGATGCCGGTGGCGGGCTCCTTGGCGTAGCTAGCGAACGAGCGTGACATCAGCACCAGTCACGTCGGTAGTGCGGCACCACGCAACAGGGCTTGTACGTACCGTTCAACGAGGCGAGCGAGGGCAGGCGCATTGGCGCCACTGAGCGAGTCGAGTGTCTTTCCAGCCTGTATGATGATGCCGAGATGGAGCGTGAGCGCAGGTTCACGAGCAGGCGACGCCCACGCTCGCTCGCTCGCACGCACGTACGCGACAGAACGAGAAGGCCGGCACGGCGCGCACGCTGTATCGGTCCGCCAGCTCATCGACCTCCTCTGCTTCGATCTGCGAGTGCAAGTCGTAAGGGAGGTGGCTGTCGTTCGAGAGAGAGACGACGGCTGCGAGGTACCTTGATGAAGTAGACGGCCGTGTGGGTCTTGGACAGCTGCGCGACGACGTCGTTCATCTGCTTGCACGGCTCGCACCACGAGGCCCAGAAGTCGAGCACGAACAGCGCCTCGGGATGCGCCGCAACGAGCTCGTCCAACTGCTTGGCCGACGTGACTTCTTGCAACGGCATCGGATATGGGGTGTGGGGGCCTTGTGATGGTGTGTGTGGTGTGCGCGAGAGCGGGCGAGGATGCGACAGCTGCGGTCTCTGGCTCGGGCCGAGGTCACTCGCTCGCTGCCCGCTCGCCGCCGCCACCACCTCGTCCATCGACGAACCGAGAGAGTCGGTTTGTGGCGAGTGTGATTGTACGTGTTCGTCGTGAGAGAGAGACGATGGCCGATCGGTCTGCATTCCGCGTCGCAGGGGCGCTACGTGCATCTGGAGACGATGCCTCGTCGTCGCAGTCGAGCGTGAGCAATGGCTTGGCGCAGGTGACGGCGCTCGAGGAGCAAGCGTTGATCGAGGAGCGACAGCTGGCCATGATGCGTCTGGCTCAGGAGCTGCTCGATCTCGGACTGCCGCTGCCTGACTTCGAGTCGCCAGAGTCGCTGCTTGATACGCTCGACCGCTGTGTTGTATGTCGCCAATACCATCAACCAGCAACATCCACGTGGAAGCGCTGTCGTAGTCTCACTCGATTCGTGGATTGGATATGATGAATACGATGGCGTGCTACTGGTATTCGTGTGGGCAATGGTATGGTATTGGTATGGTATGGTACAGGATCTTTACGACGATAGCGATGCGTTACAACGACGAGAGACCGTGCAGAATGCACTCGCGAACGTGACGCTCGAGTGCGACAACTTGATGGCGCGTGTGCTCGACAAGAACGACGCTCGTGCGCACGCGATACTCGATCAGATGCTGGCCGAGACGCCCGAGTTCGCCGCCAAGTCGCTGCCCGAGATCATCGAGTTCCTCAACAGCGTCGCGACCGTGTGATCAGCATCGCGCGACATGGCGGCGCTCAGCTGTTGGGCGTGAAGTCTGAGAGCCGCAAGTCGGTCCAGGTGTCGGCATTCTTGGATTTGACTGTGAGCCAGCGCGAGTGAGACAAACCAACGAGCCAGACGATGAGGAGCGAGCCGCCAAGTTCGAGCGTCGGTGCGCCAATGTACTACTACTACGACCCATGTGAATAGAGCTACACAACTCAAATCGACTACGTACCATGGAGATCTTCATCGTCATGAATCAGGAGATCTTGTGGCAGCAAGATAGCTGTAAACACGCCACACCACACCAATCACTCAGATACTTGCAGCAAGTTGTACCGAACGCGATATCGATCACATCGCGCAAGCACATACGCGCAGGCTCCAACTTTGAACGCATCCAGCTCCCTTCGCCGGCCTCATCCACGATATCCAGCAGCACCCTCCAATCATGCACAGCCGAGTAGTAGTTATCCGATGCCATATCGCGATCCAACCAAGCAATCAATCACGCAAGCAAGCAAGCAATCGCGCGCGTAATGCGAGTGACAGCCGAACAGTGACGAACGACTTGAAGCCCGCCATTGGGCTATCGGCGTTGGGACCGCGCACCAACGCAGTAAAGCAAACGCCTCTCTCTCTGCCTCTTGTGCTGCTGCGGTGGCGATCTCTTTTATCCTCCTGCTCCTCTCCTCCTCCTCTCTGAGCGCAGACTCCCTCTTTGCTCTCTTTGCTCTCTCTCTCGTCGCTGTGCGCGCGTGTGTCTCTGTCTCTCGCTCGTTGTTGCGCGCGGGTGTGGTGGTGTTGTTGTTGCTGTCGTGTTACTCCTCTGACACCTGTACGAACTCGCTATGTGGCGCCGACTTGCGTATCTCATCGGACACTCGCTCCGGGAGTCGGGCCAGGCTCTCGATCGCGCTGGTTCGCGTTTGCAGGGCGACTATGCCTTCGTCGAGCAGCGTACGATCTCGCCCTCCGTCGCTCCCTCACCTTGCCTTGCACCCGGCCATCGTTGCACCACCAACAGCGCCTTGCACAACGTGGCAATGGTCGTGTTGCGTGGTCGGGTGTGGGCGCTTGTCCGCCTCCGCCGCCGCCACCACCTCCTCACCGCCTGATGCTTTGCTTGCGTGCGTGCGCACCTGCAGTGAGTCGCCACCGTCGCCTGATGGCGCTGTACGACAAGCGTCCGCAGCTCCAGAACGACGTGTTCGTCGCGCCCAATGCCTCGGTCATCGGGCAGGTCTCGATCGGCCCCAAGTCCACCGTGTGGTACGGTTCGGTTTTGCGAGGTACGCATCTCGGGCACGAGCGAACGAGAGAGCGCGCTTGTGTAGGCGCTGTGGCGATGTGGCGATAGAGCACACCGCGTGTGGTCCATGCGGCAGCTGCAGCCACTCTCCGTCGAGAGCTCGGTGTTCCCGCACACTGTAAGAGCGCGTTGGTTGACGTCGCTGACCGAATTGCGTTGGCGAGAGCAGGCGACGTCAACAGCATCACTATCGGCAGCAATTCGAGCATCGGCGACAACGTTGTCATCCACGTCTCGTCTGACCAACAGCCCACTGGCGCCAGCCCTGCTGTCGTTGGCAACAACGTGGTTGTTGGTATGTACTCTTGCGGTGTACACGTACACGCACACGCTTGCACCTCGTGCGAGCTCGTGTCGATGATCGATGATCAATGATGACCAGGCTCCGTCGCTAATCGTTGCACCACACGACCACTTTCTACTCTACTCTACTCTATGTCCTTGCGTGCGTGATCGGCTGCTTGATCTCATGTGTATACAGAGAGTGGTGCCATTCTCCATGCTTGCAAGGTCGAGGATGGCTCAAAAATCGGTACCGGCTCGGTCATCTTTGACGGTGCCGTTGTAGAGAAGAACGCAGAGATTGCGCCCGGTTCGTTGGTTCCGTCTGGAAAGCGCATTCCTTCTGGCCAGGTACGGTTGTCCACCACCACTCCACCACCACCACCTCCACCACCACCACCAATTCGCGCTCGTCGTGTACTTGCGTGCATGGATTCTTATATGCGCGCGCGGCTCGTTCGTTGTAGCTGTGGGCTGGATCTCCGGCACGCTACGTCCGAGACCTGACAGAGGACGAGCGCGAGCGTACGGTCGCGGTTGCGGGCGAGTACTACATATTGGGCCGAAAGCACATGGCCGAACACGAGCAGACCGAGCAAGAGCGCGAGAACAAGCGACTGCAGAGCCAGCAGCGGCTGTGAGAAGGCCCATGTTAAATACGACCACCAATGCTTTCCTTGGTCGCGTGCGTGGCCCTCCCTCCTCTTCTCCCAAGTAAGATGTGTTGTACTCGTGCCTCATCACTCCACCAACACTCGAGAGAGCGTATCATCCTCGAGAGAGAGGGAGGGAGGGAGAGTCGGCCGTGCGCTTCGCTCTTACACCACCCACCACCCACCCACCGTATCACCACATCATCGCCATGCCACCGCCACTGCCACCGCCTTCCTTTCTCTCGACCCTTCTCTACATCAATGCAATAATAGTAGTAGTACTTTACCGACGTATAATGGTGTGTGTTGATCAAGAACGATTCAATCTCTCTCGCACACACAGACTGAATCGTCCAAATCTATACAATCGTGATCGACACGATGCTACCGTCCAGTTGCGTTCTAATAGTGAACAAACAAACAAACCACACGAGGTCAGTCAGCAAGAGAATCTAGAGTACGCTCTCACGCGAGAGAGAGAGAGAGAGAGAGAGAGAGACGCACTTGTTGTGCTTTCGACGAGCTATTGTAGCAAGATTCGCATCAGCAAACGTGATTCGAGCTTCGTTGCGCTTGGCATCCAACGAACACGACTACACCACCAAGTAATAATGAGGTTCATCATCAGCAACACCAATGTGGATTATTGGTAGTGAGGTATGGTAGTACCTTGATCTCACCAATCTCGCCAAAGATGCCGCGCAAGCGACTCGGTGACGAGAGTGTCTCGGACGACAGGTTGGAGATCACGATCGAAGCCTTGGGAAGGCTGCTTGGTGGCGGCGGCGGCTCCACCGGTGGCGGTGCTGCAGCCCGAGGCGGCGGTGCTTGCCTGCTGTCGGCTGGACGTGGGCCTGCTGCTCCACCTCCCCGCCGTACATCACCGCCTGGTCCTGCTCTCGGCGGTTGTCTCCCTATATCGTACAAGTGCGGATTCAGGAGCTCTATCGCTTCGGAAACGAGTTTTGCGCGGCGCACGCGCTCGTGTATACCTTGGTGCAATTGAGGTACGTTTGGATTGATGACTGATGCCGGGATGCGAAAAGGTCCTCGTTCGGGTGGCCGCAACAATGGGCCTTGTGCACGAAAGAATTGCTCCTGCGCCATCGCCACCAGCGTTGTACGTGAGCAACCCTCACTCGCGCTTACTACACGAAGGAGAGAGTTGGAGCTGCAGTTTGCCCTACATACCTCCAATTGTTGCCTCACGTGTGGCGGCAGGTGCGGCAACAAATGAGGTGGAGGGAATGGGAACGGTGCCTGCGGCATGCCGAGCGCCGCAGCGGGAAGCGGCGTCTTGCCCGTGAGAAAGCCCATGTCAAACTTGGGGTTCACGTTGGCGTGCGTCGGACGGCCGGTGCGCCCTGGTAGAGGTGCTTCGGCGGGCCTTCCACCGAAATCTTGGTAGCCTATCGATAGCGATCGCCAGTCAGCAACGAATGGCAACACTCACGCGCGCTACCACAAGCGTCGGTCCGCACCTGCGTCTCGCGCTCGCTTGGCTCGCTCGTTCAAATCGGGTGTCGCGTACTCGCGCGGTCGCTTCTGAGGCGCGCCTCCAAAGCGGCCTTCATCAATCTCGCCTTCCTCTGGCTCGGGTACTCGGTGGAACCCCAGTGCGCCTCCTCGTTCCGGCATCGGGAATCCCGGTCGGCCCGGGTGCGGCGGCATGAACGGCGGCATACCGGGAAGCCCTGGCGCCGCAAACAACGCCGGTGCACCGAACGGCAGCCGCAATCCGGCCTGCTGCTGCTGCTGTTGTTGCTGTTGATGGTGCGCCTGTTGCATGTGCATGAAGAGGCCAGCGTTGGCCGGATGCAGCAGTGGGAGGCCCGGTGGCGGAGGTTGTTGCCGCATTCCTTGCGGCAGCACCGGTGGAAGGTCTCTTCGTCGCGCTCCATCGTTGGGCATACGAGATGGGCCTTTGTTGGCGGGTCCACTTGACTTTGAGCGGGAAGCAAATGTCGCGGCGGTAGAGCTTGAGGCCGAGGAGGAGGAGGAGGAGTTGTTGGAGTTGCCCGTGCTGCGTTCCGTAGCAAACCGCTCTGCTCGCTTCTTTCGTTTAGAGCTCTCGGCATCATCGGACACCTCGTCCTTCTTGTTGCTCGTGTCGCTGGTAGTCGTGTTGCTACTCTCGGAGGTGGCGGGTGTGGTGGTGGTGGTGGTGGCTTTGCTGTCGACCGAGTCGTTCGTGTTGCCGTTACCTTTCGAGTGATGCTGTTCACTGGAAGACGACTTACTCGATGGTGGTTCCTCTACAACGAATACACGACCACGTAGATACAAACGTGGTGCCAACCAAAACGAAGCCAAAAAAAATACAGTGCGCAACGATTGCAATCATCATCAAACCAAAGAATGAATGCGATGCCGTGCACACGAGAGAGAGCGAGAGACGGAGGGAGCAGATACGAGAGAGAGAGAGAGAGAGAGCCCAAACGATGCATCAGCACATCGAGTACAGCAGCGTCGCGTAGCCATCAAGCATCAAGCATCAAGCATCAAGCACCAAGCACATCGATCGAGCACACGATGATAGTGACTCCACACTCATCATTGCACCATCCTTCAATCTCACTGCCACACTCACTCTCACGCTCTCGCACTCATTCTCGCACTCCGTTGTGCAACACGTATCGCCTCGAATGAAAGACACGACTCAATCCCGATGTGACGTATGCTCCAGGAACTGTTCGATGGTCTCGAAGTCGTCGGTTGTCGGTTGTCGATTGTCGAGTGCGCGATGGTGTCGGTAGACTCGATGGTGTCGGCGGCGTTCGTTGTCGATAGTTCGATGGATCGATCGTCGATACGAGAGACTCGCAACCACCCTCCACTCAACCTCCCGCGCTCCACAACGATGAACACGGCACGGCACATGCACAGATACACGCACAGACTCACAGACACACGCGGACATCACGCTGCAGCTGTAACTCTGGGAGCCATACCACGCACAGGCTCGACTCTCTCCGCCGTCGTGGAACTATCGTCTCTTCTATCTCTAGCCGACCGGTCTTCGTCGTCGTCGTCGTCGTAGTGGTCGAAGTCGCCAGCGTCACCGTCGCGCACCGTCGCCAATTCACTGGAGGTACCCGTGGAGGTACCGCTCGTAGTGCTGCTCGTGGTCGACGTCGAGGATGCGGCGGCGGCGGTCTTCGACTCACGCTCGCGCTCCTCGGTTAGATACTGCTCCTCGTCGTCGAGCAGGTCCGAGAAGTCATCGCCGTAGTCGGCCTCTTGCTCATAATCATCGCCGTACTCGTCATCGAACATGGTTGCTCGCAACTACAAACACTGATACACGAACACACACGAACACACGAACACACGAACACACGAACACACGACCACGTACACACACGCGCGGCTCGTCAGAGATGGGAGTAAGAAGCTCGCTCACTCACTCGCTCACTCGCTCACTGTAACCAAACCAAACCAACCACCGACACAACCACCAGCACTACTATACCATGCGACTGTGGGATCTCGAGCTACAACGCCACCAGCCAGCGCGCTCTCCACACCAAGAAACGAAGCAACAGCGCCGCGCTCGTGGCGCAGCGGCAGCGACAGTAACTAATGCAAAAAGCACTCGAGGCTTGGAGGCTCTGGATTTCCCTACTCGATAAGCCCGTCGCGACCGTGCTTCAAATACGGAGTTTGCTTTATTGCGTGTCATTCGCTTCGTCGCCCTCTCTCGTTCGCATCGATATCGATCGATCGTGTGTGTGCGTGTGTGTGCTCTTGTGTGCTCGAGTGTTCGCGAGATTGGGAGAGTTTGCGCATCGCTCCCGCCGTAACTGACGAGCAATCGACTGATAGTCGAGCACTTGGCACCATCTTGGAGCGAGACACGCACACGAGAGACCGCGACATCGACATCGACATCGACATCGACATCATCATGGCTGACACGGCGTTCGAGCTCGTGGTCGTGCAACAACCCGGCCAAGTCACCAAGGGTGAGTTGATCTCCGAGGTGATCGTCGAGGTGCACGACCTCGACGGCAACCTGGTGTACGATTACGATCAGGAGTGCGAGGTGATGGCCGTACGCGTGAGCGAGAGCGACACCATGTACGACGAGCCGATCGTGAACCCCGACGGCGAGGTCTCGATCCTCGGCGTCAACGGCAGCTTCTCGTTCTCGACGCTGTCGCTCAGCGCCACCGGCACCTTCGTGCTACGCTTCCAGGCGCCCAACGCTGCGCCTGCCGACTCGATGGCCTTCCGCGTCATCGACGATCGCATGGCGACCTTCGACGAGGACGACGACCCACTCAAGGATCGCGTATGCTCTCGCTTCCTGACCAAGTACGAGCGCGCACGTCTGATCGGCACTCGCGCCACTCAAATCAGGTACGCCCACATGCGTATCTCTCTCACTCGTCTCCTACTGACGAAACGAGTCCCAATATCTCTCATCTCTCTCGCGATCGCGGTTGTACGATGAAGCATGGGCGCACCCATCCTTGTACAAATCGAAAACGAAACCGACCCTTACGAGATCGCTGCAAAGGAGGTGTGTTGCATGCCACCGGTGTTGAGAACGATCCTCGCGAACACACGCACTGACAATCTATGGTCGTGGGGGCGCGCGACAGCTTCGCGAACGAAAGATCCCCTTGTTGGTGCGTCGCTACCTGCCTGATGGTAGCTACGAGGATTGGGCCATCTCCGAGTTCGAGGGTTGAAGCGCACCAACTTGTGCACCTGGCACGCTTCACCCCTCGTCGTATGCAAACCGCCTCCCGTTTTGTTCTTCGCGTCCACTTGTAACATTAGAGTATGATTGGGTTATTACCTCTCGAACACACCGGCCACGAAGGAGGTACCGCTTGAAAGCGAGGGTGACACGCGATGGGGATGCACGGATCACCAGCGCAGCTCAAAGGGTTTCGTGAACGAGCGAGGGAGCGTGATCACGCTTAGCTTCGCGATGGCGTTCTCGACCGCTGCATGCTTGGCTGCCTTGGGCGTCGCTCCGAAGCCATGGCACAATGCCGTGGTGTTGGGCACCTCCTTGAACTCCAGTGCGATGGTCGCTCGGAACATACCATCAAGCCTCTCGTATCTAGATCACGATCCGATGGAGTGAGATTGAGCACGACCACAACGAGCGAGCTCCAGGAGCGAACGCACTGGAATGTGGGTCTTGAGCGCCAATCGTGCAACAGTGCGCGCAGCCGTCTGGTAGGCTTACTCGACTGATAGGCGCGCCAGGCCTGCAGAGCTCGTGGGAAGACGTGAGTCTCGCAGAATCGTTGTGCAGCGCTCATTCCTTGGTCGAGAAACAGCGCCGCGATCAGAGCCTCAAAGGCATCGGCCACTTGTGCTGCATTGATGGTCGAGCCAAGACCTGCGCGAATGTGGCGAGATAGCTTGAGCTTCGCCGCGGAGTGCATGGTCAGATGCCACCCTTGCGCGTGTAGTTGCTCCACAGCCAGATCGTTCGACGTACTGACTCGGCGATCTCGGCCAAGGTCTTGTTGCTCACTACTTGCATGCGTAGATGCTACAGTCATGATTCTAGTGAGATCGAGGTCGAGACATGATGGAGATCGAGTACGATGACGTACTGACAAGATCGGCTCGTGGCAGCCAATTACATCCTGCAGGTAGCGCGAGATGATCACTTGTAGCACTGCATCGCCCAAGAACTGCACCGCCAATACCCGCAGCAGAAGAGAATGCGCATTGCCACGGGTCAGCGCAGCCAATAAAGCAAGCGCTCACTCACGATGGAAACGCACTTCGAGTCGCTGGTTGCTTTCGACCGACCCGGCCACGAGCGAAGGGTGCGTGAACGCCTGCGCGAGGAGGAATCCGTCCTCGAAGGTAACGCCGACTGCTTTCTCGAGCTGCGTGATCTCCTGCAGCACCTCGGCAGAGAGAGCGGCCGTTTCGGGTCGTTCGAACTCACACTCACTCCAAAGCTCGAGCACATCGCCGGCCTCCTTTCCAAACGCTACGCGCCCGATCGAGTCCACGAGAAACTGGTACCAGCCATCTGGAACGGCCGAATAGATGGCGCCTGCACGACCAACAACACCGTCAGTATGCACAAAGCAAGGCTCGGGAGCTCGTTGCATACCTATAAACGAATACACGTTCGGTACGGCAACAGTCGATGATCCTTCCTGGAGAGCAGCGACCGTGAGCGTACTCGCAAAGTGTTGCCACAAGAATGCCAACAAACTTACACGAGAGTTTGCGTTGGCGTAGAGTAGAGGGTCGAGAAGCACGTAGCGATCCAATTGAATGGCCGACGCAAACTGTGCCACCCAATTGCGATTCAACAGCTCGGATTTGAAGCTAGTCAGCAAGCCTTCTCGTTCTGTTGGAAACTGCAAGCGAATGAATGTGAGTCTCCACTGCGAGAGAGAGAGAGAGAGAGAGAGAGAGAGAGAGAGAGAGAGAGAGAAGGCACGGACAGTACCAGACAGAAGAGCTTGTAGGCCACGACGAGATGTAAGAGCGAATTACCAAGCGCTTGCAATCGACGACCATGTTGCGGTCGCGTGGTTCGAGCCCGAGCATCTACAATAGCACCATCAATATTGCATACATACACGAGTTGACGAGCTGCTGACTCTAGAATCAGCAACGTACAAATACACCGTCGAGAGCACGTATCAAGCGGCAGGCTTTGTGGCGCCCCGTGCTGAAGGGGTGAGAATTGTGAGTGAGTTCGTGCACGAGAACGTAGTGTCGCGAGATCCAATCAACATACACAACCAACGGGACCGAGATACCGATACCACTGCTCGATGCGTTGTCGGTGCAAGGCGAAGCTCTGAAGGCTTGATACGTTGCACATTGCCTGATTCATGTGTGTCATACATCATCAAGTGTGAGTCGCAGTGGATCTCGTGCTCATGGTACCGAAACAGACCTCAGCAAAGAGCACGCGATTTGGGAGCGAGAGACCGAGCGAGCGCTCGAATCGGCTCAATCCATCGTGCAGGAGGTAGTGGTGCACGATGTCAGGCATGGCGAGGGCCAGGTTGACAAAGTCGGTACGTAACGAGGTGGCCAGACAGCGACTCGATGCGACTGAATGAATGTCGTTGTTGTATGAACGAGCAACAGCAGCAGAAGAAGATGAGGTACCAGCGCCAGTCAGAGCAATCGAGTTGAGTACCAATGCTTCTTCGTGTTCGAGGGGCACGTTGAGTAACGTTGCACACAGCAGCAGTACACTCGACTCGCCTTCGTGCTGTCGACCGAGGCACTCGATACGAACTGAATCGACTCGCAGAGGTAATAGTGATGCAGGAGTCGATTGCTGCTCGTGATCGTGCATCTGCGCGAGAACGATCTCACCATGGAGCATCGAGTGTACAAGCTCGGAGCAGCGCTCGAGCAGCGAACTGACTTGTTGGTCGTGAGGATCAACAGGCTCCACACGATGTCGATGATGACGATGCTCCAGTGGATCGGTTGTGAGTTCCGTGCGATCGACCAAGCGAACATTGAGTCCGTGAGTTCGAAGTAAGTCGGTGAGGGAGTGATCGAGTGCAACCATCGAATGTTCAGCAATGTGCTGCGCCACGATCGAAGGACACAACAACGAGTGATCGAGCGTCGATTCGAACAGAGGCACGACCACCAAGTGAGGAGTCGACTGGAGTGGCAGCTCTTGCGGCGATCGATATGAACGCTCGAATGGCAGCCACGCAGGGCGGTGCTGCTGATGCTGCTGCGTCGATGATTCGCGTGCCGAGTCGACAATGTGTGGGAGAGGTATCAAGGGTATGAACGAAGTCGAGTGCTCGCTCGTGGCTGGTGCAGCAGGCGATTGGTGCAGCACATGCCAGTCCGAGAGTTGCAACACGGTAGCGAACACGAAGCGCTGGAACGATCGGAGGAGCGAGAGATGCTCACTGGAGCGCCATGACGCAGGGGGCTCGTACTGTCATCAGGAGAGGTCGTGTGAGTGGGTGTGGCCACACACTGACGCCGACATGGAATGCATACCGCATCGTATTGAACCAAACAAGACGGTAAGCGAACGCCATCCACGTTGTACAGAGTGTCACGCGAGAGAGTGAGGATCGGTGGTAGTGGCGCGGGTGTGTGTAGCGATGGGTCGTCGTGTTGAGGGGTATCGAGCCGCATGACAGCGAAGCTCACGAAGCGGTATGGTGTGTCGAGGTGCAGGATCTGTGTCGTAGGCCATGAGGCAGTACAATGGTGGGCGCCAGGTGTCGTTGGTGCATTGGTGGTGGTATCTTCTTCAACGAGACGCACACGGAAGCTCATAAGTTATTTACGATGGAGTGGGGTTGGGGTTTGGGGTTTGGTAGAGAAGAAGGAACGTTTATGATGCGTTGGGTAAGAAGCAAGGAGATAGATAGAGAGAGGGGGAGAGTGTTCGTCATCTCGACACGATTCACCATTGATAAATAATTCGGGAAGCAGCGGGATGCTGTGACTACACATTAGATGTGGATCGAGAGAGAGAATGGGTACCGATATGGAACGGGTGCGGTCCGACGCTGCGAGAGGAGGGAAGGAGGAAGAGGCAGACAGACATTAGAGCGAAACGAGTGGGGCTTGCACAGGGCGCAGGAATGAGAGAGAGAGAGAGAGAGAGAGAGAGCTGGAACAAGGGAGATGGGATGAATCATCAACAGCTAGTGAACAAGACAAGGGCGAGAGTCGAGAGGATGATAGTGACCAACGGGACCGAGAGGGCGTTGGCACTACCGCGACCCAGCACGACGATCGGGCGGTAGTAATAGTACTGTCCAGCACCTCCGACTCCATTTCCGGCGCCGGGGAATCGCGGCGGCGGCGGGATGGCGATGGGCGCCACGGTGGCGGTGAGGGTCGACTGCGACAGGTAGTTGGTGGGCACGCTGTAGGCCGTGGCGGGGTAGAAGCTGGCGCGCGTTACGTTGGTGCCTGAGGTGTAGACGGTGGGACCGTTGACGAGCAGGATCAGCTCCTGGGCGAGGGTGGCGCCGGTGATGGTTCCAGTAATGTCAAAGAGCTGCACGATGATGCTGGAGAACTTGTTCTCGGGCACGCCGACGTATTGCGACGGCAGCTGGAGGAGATTCGCAATGTCGACGCGCACGGCGGCGGTCGAGATCTGGCGGATGGCGGGCAGACGGAGGTCGACGAGGCCAAAGCCAGTGACGGTGGTGACGACGGGCTGGAGGTTGTTGATGGTGACGAGGCCCGAGTCGGTGATGGTGCCGGTGGCGATGTTGAGTACCGAGTCGACGAGGTAGTTGGCGGTGCCGGTGATTGAGAGAGTGACGGTCTTGGAGGCGCCGTTGTTGAGGGTGAGGATCGGGTAGACCGAGATGACGGCGAGGTTGGTGCCGGACTGGAAGGTGGCGGTACCGACGTTGGAGGCGACGGTGCCGCCGCTGAGCGTGTAATCGGTGCCGATGACGGCGGTGCCCGAGAGGGCAAAGTTGAAGTTGAGTGCCGAGGTGGTGTCGCCCGAACGCACGAACGAGTACACGAGCGGCAGGGCGTCGTTCTGGTCGACGCTCGAGGGCGAGACCGTGAGCGAGATGGTGTTGGACGGCAGCGGCAGGTTGATGATGGTGAGCGTCAAGGTGCTGAGACCCGAGGCCTGGTAGCCAGAGCCGGAGGCGATCGAGAGCACGATGGTGTTGGGCGAGCCGGGCACCGGGTTCGGCAGCGGGCTGATCTGGAACGAGGCCGAGGGATTGGCGCCCGAGGCGAGCGTCACCTGGCCGCTCTGGGCCGAGAAGGCGGCGCCGGTGACCGTGTAGTGCTGACCGTAGACGGCTGAGCCACCGACCGAGAAGCCGACCGTGAGCGCCGAGGCGACGCTGCCCGAGGCCGAGATGGTGACGACAAAGTTGCTGGTCGAGCCTTGCGACAAGGAGGTCGGCGAGCCAAAGATGCTGACCGGGTATTGGTTGTTGTTGACGATGGTGGCGGTGGCCTGAATGGGCGACGCGAGCGTGTAGTCGGCGCCGACCATGACGGTCGAGAGCGTCCAGGTGAAGCTCTTGGAGGCGGCGATGGCGGTCGAGCCGACGACCTGAATGTTGAGCGTGACGTTCGAGGCACCGGGCTGGATGGTGGCGACTCCGCTCGAGGTCGAGATGGAGGTGGCGCCCTGCACGGTGTAGTCGGTGTTGAGCACGGCAGTGCCCGAGATGGCGAAGGCGACATCAAAGCCGAAACCGCTGTAGCCGGTGCGCACAAAGAGGGCCTGGAAGGTGCCGCCGGGGTTCACGTTGGCCGAGCCGGGCGTGATGATGAGCGACACGGCTGCGACGTCGTTCTTGATGACGGCGGTGGCGCTCGAGGCGCTCGCCGGCAGCAAGGTGTAGTTCTGACCCGAGCCCGAGAGCGGCGGCAACAGCGTGGCGGTGACGGTCTTGTCGGGCGAGAGCACCGTGAAGGCGATGGGCACGAACGAGAACGAGAGCGATTGATCGGTGATGCCAAAGTTGAGCGTGGCGCGGAACTGCGCGTTGATGGCCGGACCCGAGTAGGTGTAGTCCGAGTTGATGACGGCCGTGCCGCCGATCGTAAAGTTGACCGACAAGGGAGCGATGCCGACCGAACCGGCGCGAGTCACCGTGAAGGTCACGGTGGTGCCGTCGGACGAGAGCACCGGCGAGCCCGAGACCGAGATCGTGACCGAGTCGGGGTTGGTGGTGAGCAATGTCACGACCGTGAACGACGGCGAGTTGATAATGTACAACGAGCCGGGCTGCAGCGTAAAGATGATGGTCTCGGGCTGGTGGCCTTGACCGTCGTCCGCCACACCGACCGTAATGTTGACGGCCGAGACACCGGCCGGGAACGTGACGACGGCCGTCGTGTTGCTCGGCTGCACGGTGACGTACGTCGTGTTGGTGAAGCTCCAGCGACCGAGCACGGCGGCCGAACCACCGAGCGAGAAGGTCACCGGCAGCGCGAGCGTCAGGTCTCCAGTGCGCGTGAACTGGAAGACGAAGGTGTTGTTGGAGGTGGAGGCGAGCGACGACGGGCCGACCGACGCGACGGTGACGTTGTTAAAGTTGTTGTTGACGATCGTGGTCGTGACCGACGCCACGCCGATCGAGTACGTCACGTCGGACTGGATCGTGAGCACGACCGTGTGGTCGCCGTTGACCAACGAGCGCTGGAGGGCCGTGAGATAGATGGTGGTCGTGAGACTGGCGGGCGTCAGCTGCACGGTACCAATGTTGGTCGCGTAGCTCAGAGCACCCGAGACCGTGTAGTCGGTGTTGTAGACGGCCGTGCCGCCGACCGTGAACGTGACGATGGTCGTGGCGGCCGAGCTTTGCGTAAAGGTGATGGCGGCAACACCACCAGCCTCCGAGATCGACGTCGTGTTTTGCGAGATCGAAACCGTAACGCCTTGTACCATCGAGCATACGAAGGCCAACAGCACGGCGGCGACCAAGACAGATTGCGAGCGTGCCATCGTGAATGAGCTCTTCTTGCGATACGAGAAGAGAGAGAGCGTAAGAGCAACGGGTTGGTCTGGACGACGACGACGACGACGACGAGAGCACGCAGGGTGTCGCAAGCGAGAACTGCTGCGCTGCGTCAAGAAATACGAAACACCCACACCACGTGGAAGGTCGTAACGGCAAGCAAGGCACGAAGCAGAGAACGTGCACAGGAGCGAGCCAAGCTGCGAGGGTACCCGAAGACGAGCGCGCACAACAGCAGCAACAACACAACAGCGGTGGCGGTGGTAGTGGAGAGAAAGGAGACGAGAGACAAGAGAGAGGGAGGAGAGAGACGAGTAGAGGCGCTGCGAAAACGTAACGAGAGCGCACAACCACGAGCAACGACGCGCTGAGGCAGAGGAGGGGCTCGTCACGTAGAGCACTCGGGGCTTGGCGCATTATTCGCTTGCCAAGGCCGCAAGGCCGCTCGCTCGCGCCATTCTCGCGCTCCCGCGTTTATTCTCCCCTCCTCGCGCGCGCGCTCACGCATCTCTACTGCTCGCAAGACCACCGGCAAGCAAGCAAGCAAGGAAGCAAGTAAGGACTCAACTGCTTGACCTTGACCTCTCCAGCCGGAATCGAGTGGACAAGGATATTTTCGTCGCTCTCACACACGCTCTCTGGCTCTTTTGTTTACTACTCTCCTCGCTCCTCTGATATGGCGAGCACCGATGGCGAGCATGAGGCCGTGACCACATTGCGCGAGTACCTGCGCGTTCGTACCGACCATCCACAACCGGATTACGCCGCTGCTGTCGCGTTCCTGCAGCGCTACCTCGCGACCCATCTTCCCGAGCTGCCGACACGCATCGTGGGCTCTCACGCCGACCGACCGATCTTGATCGCCACGCTCGAAGGCAGCGACCCCACGCTCCCGTCGATTCTACTCAACTCGCACACCGACGTCGTCATGGCCGACCGCGCGCGCTGGGACCACGAGCCGTTCGCCGCCATCAAGGACGAGCAGCAGCGCATCTATGGCCGCGGCGTGCAGGACATGAAGAGCGTCACGATACAGTATCTCGAGGCCATTCGTACTATCAAGCGCGAGCTCGATGCCAGTGGTCAAAAGGTACACTCGTTGATAGAGCGCGCCTCACCACTCATATGCCGTAGTTGCATCGCTCACAGTTGTGATTGATGTGGCGCGCCATGTTATTGCATCATCTCGCTAGTTGCTTCGCACGATTCATTTGTCGTTCGTGCCTGATGAGGAGATCGGCGGTGCCAAGGCCATGGGCACCTTTGCCTTCTCGCCTGAATTCGATCAGGTACTGTGGCGCTGGCTCATCTATGGCTCATCTATGATCCAATCATCAATCCAATTCAATTCAAGCCATTCAATTGCTTACTTGGTTGCGTACGCCTCCAAACACAGCTCAATGTCGGCTTTGCTCTTGATGAGGGCCTTGCCAATCCCACCGATGCCTTCACAGTATTTTATGGCGAGCGAGCTGTGTGGTTCGTCGATGTGCATGCTACGGGCAATGGTGGACACGGTACGCCATGGCCGCTAGCAATGTATGAGCGCGACCAACATACTGATAAGTTGGATTTTTTGGTGCCGCCCCACCACCACCAGGAAGTCGCTTCATTCAGGACACTGCGGTCGAGAAGCTGATCAAGATCATGAACAAATGCCTCGAGTTCCGTCGCCAGCAGGAGGAGATACTCCTCGCACAACCGCACCAATGCGGCAAGAAGCTCGGCGACGTGACGTCAGTGAACCTCACGATCTTGCGCGCTGGATCGCAGCACAACGTCGTTCCTACCGAAGCGTACGCTGGCATGGACATTCGTGTGCCTCCGACTGTGGATCTGGGCGAGTTCGAAGCGCAACTGGCTTCGTGGTGTGCCGACGCCGGTGTCACGTATCGCTTCGCGCACCATACGCCAGCCAACAAGGTCACACCCATCTCGGAGGACAGTGTATGGTGGCAGGCGTTTCTGGCCGCGACCGCCAAGCTCGGCCTCAAGATCGAGCCCGAGATCTTTCCAGCAGCCACTGACTCGTACGTTTCGTGATGGCCATCACGCCGTTGCTTGTGTCGAGAGTGCCGAGAGATGGAGGCGTACTTGGCTGCTAACGACGATATGGCGTCTACCTCCTCGTGTACGGCGACATAGGCGCTATCTACGGCTACGCGATGTGCCGGCGCTCGGCTTCAGCCCCATGAACCACACGCCGATTTTGCTACACGACAATAATGAGTACCTCGACGAGTCGATCTTCCTCAGAGGTATCGATATCTATCGCTCTCTCATCACCGATCTCGCCAACCAGCCACCGATCGTTCTTGCGTGAACCACGCCAACGACGACGATGAGGAATCCTGAGCCAATAAATCGTTGCGTATCTATCATTATTGTATTATAATCAGTATTTTGTACAGGTTACAGTTTAGTTTACAGATATCCATCCATCGAGGAATGGGAATGGCGCTCGCTCATTAGTCGTCAATGTCTTGCGTATCCTCAATCTGTTGTGATGCTGAGAGCTCCAAGCTTTCTCGATCGCTACTGACGGTCACGACCGAATCCAAGTCCTCGAGAACCGACATCAAGCGCAGAATCAACAACTCCTCGGCGGTCTTCTCGTCAGACTGGTCCAAGAGCTTGGCCGAGATGCGTTGCTCACGCTCGAGGCGTACGACGACACTTTGCTTCCATTCGAGGAGCGAGTCGATGGTCTCCTTTGGTAGCAGTGTACTTGCATCGCAGCGATCGAGCGAGTCGCGTAGTCGCTCGATATCCGATGGATGCGTCGTATTGGTACTCCAGTGTATCAGACGCTCGAGCCAGTCGCTTTCGCGCAGTAACATGGCGTCGCTCGGGCTCGCGGTGCGCCGTCGCGCGTCATTCTCGCTAGCTCCTTGGTCAGTGATGCCGACTTGCGAGTGGAGTAACGGGAACACGCTGCGATACGACTCGATCAAGCCATCGATGCGGAACATAAAGTAGCGCGTAATGAAGGAATGCTTGCCCTCCAGGCAGTCGAGTAGCAACGGTGGGGCAGCGGATATGGCTCTGTTGGTCAATGTGGATGAGTATTGAATAGCTCTCTCTCTCTCTCTCTCTCTCTCTCTCTCTCGCGAATAATACACGTACTGAAGACAGAGCAAGTAACTGCGCTCTTTCCAAGCTCGCACCTGTGCCGAGTATTTGCGTTTTGCAGCAATCGGATCGTAAAGGCGAGTGACATATCGTTGTAGCGCTGCATCATCCCATCCGAGTACTCGGCTATTTAACGAGTCAAGATAGATGGCCTACACAACATCAAAATCAAGATGAATGTACGACAAGGACCATGATCAGTATGCCATGTATCAACGACGATCAACGACGATCGGCGATTGAGAGCGTGAAGGCCACGCGAGCTAATACTACTACACGACACGTACCTCGAGCTCTTCGATGCCTTCTCGCTTGCGAACGACAAGAACCACCCAATGTACGACGGCACCAATGAGGAACGCACGCACCCAGCTTCCAGGCTGTGCGCGCATCTCGTCGAGGCGATTGCTGAGAGCGAGTGCCGCCTCGGACGGCATCAGACCGTCTTTCAGCGCAGCCTCCGAGACTTCTGGCAGCGCAACGAACGTGTCGGTGCCGCCAAGCGCCACCAGTTCGGGATCGTGAGTGAGGAGGTAGCGCACGAACTCGCGCTCGAGCGTCTCGGACTTGACGGCTCTCGGTGTCCACGGGAACATGATGCCATTCGCCTCGTAGACGGCGTCGTCATCGTAGTCCAAGTCGTTGTCGTTGTCGTTGGCGTTGTCTTGTTGGTTTACAGCACACGCATCATCGCGCTCAGGCACAGATCGAGAGGATTGTGATAGGCGGTGTCGTAGTCCCTCTTTGCAACGCTCGAGCAGCAGCGACAGAAGCCGAGAGGCGCGCATGTGGTATGCGGTGCGCGACTTGAGACGCCCGAGGTGCTCGCGTGCCTCGTCGAGCGTGCTGGAGCGCGCAGCCAGTACCAGCTGCGCTGCATTGTGGAGGCAGTAGTAGCCACACGAACCAGAGTTGCTCTGCGTACACACGAAAGGGTCAACACACGGTGCGGCGCGCTGTTGTAGAACGGCCACGGTCGCCAACGCCGGACCGCGTACCTGATGCAACGACTCGAGCAACCACAAGTGCCGCCCAAGAATATGCGACTGGTGCAGGTGCAGCGGCTCGCCACTCTGCAGCCAACGCAGGCGATAGTACTCCTCCTGGTCTTGCTCGGGTCGCGTGGGAACGCCGTCGAGGAGCGCAGCGAACGACACCACGCCAGGATCGGCGACAGCAGCGCAGCAGCGAGCATCATCAGCCGAGTCGGACGTGGCCAGCTGTACATTCGAGCACAGGGCGGCGGTCGATGCGCGCACACGAGCAGCCTCGCACGCAAGCTGCTCGACAAACTCGCATAGCCATTCACGAACAACCGAGTGCTCAAGCATCGAGCAGGACAGGTGGGAGGAGCCAAGTCGCCGGGAGGCCGTGGAGATACCGCAGAAGAACACGTGACCGATGGCGGGAAAGAGAGAGATGCGCACTCGCACACAGAGAGAAGAGAGAGATAGCAGGGAGAGCAGAACAGAGCGGCAGCCGGGGCACGCAATCCAGAGAATTAAGGCCGGCCGTGAGCTCGGAGGGAGTATGGGCCGCAAGGCCGACGCGAGAAAATCGGGCTTCGAGGTGATTCGTTCTTGCTTGGCTCGGGCTCTGCTGCGCTGGCTGCGTGGGTGGCAGTCGTTGCTGGTGGTCCTCTTCCTTCCTCGCCACACTCGCCATCTCTCTCGCTGCCCTCGTTGCTGCGCACCTCTCCCTCCCTGTCTCTCTCTCGTGTCGCCTCTCCCTCTGCCTCGCCATCGCCCCTCGCCACCCATCTCTCTCCCTCTCTCTCTACCTTCCCATCTTCGCCTTGCTCGTGCTGTTGGCCGCACCATCGCCATCGCCACTCTTCACTCACTCACCGCGACATCGAGCGCGCACTCTCTCTCACCACCCACCACTTCCTTCCCTCCGCTCCAACCTCTGCCTCACTCCCCTCCCTCCCTCTATGAGTGATCCGAACCTCGAGTTCTCGAACCTCCTCGAGAGCCTCCTTGCGAGTTCCGACCGCCATGCTCTCGTCCAACAACCGACCGAGGAGGACCTGATGGAGCAGGCGTGGTCGCACTCGTCGGCCGCGTCGACCTCGACAACGTCCGCCACGCCGCCACCTCCTCTTGTCTTCAAGGAGACCGAGGTGCGCCCGACCTTCATGGTCAGCGTGCCGTTGATGCAGTGCATCGGCACACCGCTGATGCGCGGCGGCGGCGGCGCCGTCGACACCGAGGGCGCGGTCGACTACGAGACTGCGTCGCCGGTTGCGCTGCGTGCGCAGCAGCTCAACGAGCAACTCTCCTCGTCGTCCTCACTCTCGACCGCTGCAACCAACACGCCGAGTTCGCCCTCCTACTCGTTCTCCCCCTACTCGCCCGTCTACTCGTCGCCGGTTTACTCGCCCGAGCAGCAGCAACTTCTCCACCAACAGCTCCAACACCAACATGAACAACACCAACGCCATCAACAGCAACAGCGTCATCATCATCATCAGCAGCAGCAACAACAACAACACTACCAGCGACAATTCCAAAAGCCCAACAAGCAACTCTCGTGTTCGACCTCGTCGACCAACTCTTCGGCGCACAAGGAGATCCACATCATCGACATGACGCACCAGACGGCCAACCGCGCCTCGTGCGAGTTCACCAAGTCTCCGAGCATGAGTGTCGTATCGGCGAGCTCCTCACCCATCAGCAGCCTCATGATCGAGTCGCCCTCACAAGAGCAGCTGCCTGCCACCCCCAACAGCGGCGGTGCTTCGCGTCGTCGCAAGGGCGCCCCAGACGCCAAAAAGAGTATGGTTGCCCGTAGTAGGCCTCGCGACGAGCGAGGTAGCTTTTTGCCCAAGGGTATCGCCGTTCGTATCGAAGGTACGGCTCACCCCCGCGCTCGCTCTCCTCCTGTCTCTATGAACGTGTTGTTACGTCAATGTGGTTTGCGAACACCACCGTAGACACCCGTTACTCACCTCGCATGCGGCTCTCGTTTGTCTTGCGTGTGTGTGGTGGTTGCCAACACCCTCACTCCCGTATCTAGACTTGACGCATCAACTCCGCGACAGCAAGAGCGAGTGTCAACGCCTTCGCGAGCAGCTGGCCGAGCGTGAGAAGCAACTCAAGGAGCGCGACAAGTTGTTGAATCAGTTCCGCCAGCAGTTGCATCCCGATCTCTACCAGCACCACTTCCCGGCCGCGAGCACGAGCCCTCCGCACAACCTCAACACGCTCTCTGGTATCCGCTACTTTACGCCGGCCTCGCATACCTACCAGCCGCATCTTTACGGCCCCAACGCCGACCGCGCCTTCAAGGATAAGGTCGATCTGAGTAAGATCACCCTGCGCAAGACCAACTCTCCGTTCGTCAGCGATGGTACGCATCTCTCTCTCTCTCTCTCTCTCTCTCTCTCTCTCTCTGTGTAACTCACCCATTCCCTCTTCGCACAATACCAGAGGTGCAAGCGGTACTCTCGCAGCAGCTTCAGTGGGACATTATGCAGGGAGTCAACGGCATCCGTCGCAAGGCCGACGAGCACATGGGCGTGCAGCACCCTCCGCAGTGGTTCTCGCAGCAGGTCGGTGCCATCCCGGTCGTGGTGGCCGCCTCGCCCTCCGATGTCTTCTCGCAGCCCAACAAGATTGGCAACGTCTTGCACCCGGCCTTCACTGAGAAGATCGATCTCGTGCACAAGGTCAGCGCCCTCAACAAGACTCCTTCGCTCAAAGTTGACTTGGGTACGTCCTTGTCTCACTCGTCATCATGGTCGTCGTCTTCATCGTCGTACTCTACTCACACGTTGTCTGTTCTTGTTGTCGTCGATGTGTACAGAGCGCCAGCAACAACAGCAGTTCTGGGATCAAGCCTCGACCGAGCTCTGTGTCCCAGTCTCTGCTGCTGCCGCCGCGGCCGCGGCCGCTGCGGCTGCTGCCTACTACCAGCAGCAAGTCGAGGAGCAACAGCACCGCCAGCAGTCGGATCTGCAGCAGATGCACCAGCACCAGCAATCCGACTTCCAGCAGCAGATGCACCAGCACCAGCAATCGGATATGCAGCACATGCACCACCACCACCACCAGCAGCAGCAACAGCATCATCACCATCTCCAACAGCAGTCGGACCTGCAGCAGGACGAGGAGACTCAGTACCTCCTCTCCTTGACCCAGGAGACGCTCGATCCTTCGTCATTCGGCTTCGATGACGTTCTGGGCGTCACTGGGCAGAAGCTGTCAGGCGGCGCGATCCACGACTCGTACGTCCAAGTCGACACGGGTTACTAATTTATAACCCGACTCGACGCGACGCGACGCTGCCCTCGATACAGCTGTGTGATCGACAAGCACCAACGACCACTTTCTGAGCGACGTCGGTGTGGTCTTTTTGCGTGCACGACATCCTCCTCCTCTTTGTTTGCTTCTGAAGACAAGCTGTTTTGGCGACGGCTTGTCGTTAGCACTTGACCTGCTCCACCTCCTCCACCAACTCTTACTGTATCATCTTACCTTGCCTTACCAACCTGCCTCCCTCCTTCCTTCCTTCCCTCCTTCGTTTTTTTTTGGTTTGTCTCGTCTCGTCTTGTCTCGTCTCTCTGTCGTGTGGTATCGATCGTTGTTTTTTGTGTGCATGTTTGTCTGCCTTCTCGTTTGGTTTCTTAATTATTGTGCTGATGCTGCGAATACATACGCGTATACGTATTCGTACATATTGTCGTCTCTCTCTCTCTCTCCTGTGCGTGCCTGTGCTTGTTTCTCCCATGTTCTTTAGTGTACTCTCTTCCATTGTGTCAAAAGTAATAATACAAACAGTAATACTCGCAATCTCGATAGCGTTTTATCATTCTTCTTGCTTATTGGGAGATAGATATTGTATCGTTGGTGCTGTTGTTGGGGTTAGGGTTACATGTCATGATGCGTCAACCAGCCACGAATCAGAGCAGCGCATTCAGCCAACGATAAGGTCTCGTCTTGGTAGGACAGCGCGTTGCGCTTCAGTTGGCACTTGCGCAGCAGCTCGAACTTTGGAGCGGCGGCCGATCCTGGAGCGGCGTCCTGAAGCGACGCATCGAGCGACAGGTTCTCGACCGGCTTGTTGTTCTTTCGGCGCAAGCACTCGTGTGCATCGAGGTGGTACAGCAGCTCGATCGGATACGTGAGAAAGTACGACAGGCGCTGCAGATCGTTCTCGAGCTGGCTCACGTTGTCAGGATCGTCCGACTCACGTCGCTGCGCTTTGGCTGCTGCCTTGTCGGCAGCGAGCTGCGAAACCAAGCGCGGCCACGCTTGGATGATGGCCGCTGCGTCGTAGTAGTGTCGAACGATTCGCGGGTCGAATGGCATCACCTAGATCAATGCAACCACGAGGCGCGTGCATACGATGATGAGTTGGTGCGTGCATGGACCAACCTGCTCCACTCTCAACGTACCACCACGCCCTTGCCGACAGTGAAGGGTCCTGCTTGGTGGCGAATCATGCGTGGGAATCGATAGATGATGCCATCGTTGATCTTTTGAATCAAGGTCACTGCCGGGTGAATGCAGTACACTGGTGATGGGCGATTGAGTACTGGCAACGAAGCCGACGCTGACGCCGACGCCGACGCCGACGCATGAGCTGCACCGGGCACCACTGCTTCTTGTGTTGCTTGATGCTGCTTCGCCAGGTGCGCGTGGAGCGGCGACGAGAGCGGCACGCGCTGTTGGAATGGCGGCTGTGGCATGAGCGTCGCGCCCGTGATCTCCAGCACTACCGACGGGAACAACGAGTTCTCGAGCTCGAGGCCGTACGTGTGCACGAACGGCGGTGCATCTGCACTGCGGCGTGTGTTCTGCGCCGCTCGAACGGCCTGCATCTTTTGCGCACTCGAGCCTTTGAACGAGTCGTACGAGCGATACTCGAAGCGAGGCTGGTAGTCGACAAAGAACGCTCCCTGTCGCCAGAGATAGTCGATCAGCAGCTCGCCGCTCTGCGCCAGGTGAACGCTGCAGCCGGGAATGCATCCAGCGAGCAGGTACTCGAGTTGTTCGAACCATCGGCACCGAGCCTCAGCTGCCGCCTCGTCCTTCCACGAGAGTCGACTCGGTTGCAGCGACTCGATCTCGCTGCCGTCGATCGCGACGTCGACGTCCTCCGAGGCGCGACGCAGCACACCGAAGCCCTGTGCCAGACTGGCGCCGCCCTTGAGTCGCAGCGACAAGCCACATCGCTGCAAGCACCACAAGGCATGCATGACGTAGTAGTCGTGTTCGATGATCGCACATGGAATGCCCGACTCGCGGTGCACGTCTTCGATGCTTCGCATAAAGAGCTCGGCGTCATTGTGCAAGTATCGCTGGCCAGCGAGCTCTTGCTGCAGTGCCACGACACGCGCTCGAAGCTCGGCACTCGGGTGGAACTCCGCGCGTGCGGGACCCACGTCAATCGGGGGCTTCTGCTTGCGCACACGCGGTGCCTTTGGCTTGCTAGATGCCTTTGGCACGTTGGTTGGTGTTGGTGTTGGTGCTGGTGGCGCTGTTGGTGTTGGTGTTGGTGCTGGTGGCACTGTTGGTGTTGCTGTAGTTGGCGTTGGTGCTGGTGGCGCTGTTGGTGTTGGTGCTGGTGCTGTAGTTGGCGCTGTAGTTGGCGTTGGTGCTGTAGTTGGCGTAGTTGCTGGAGCGCTGGAGGATTGCTCGACAGTTGCGAGTGGCTTGCTCGATGGCGTGGGCGCTTCTGACCTGCTCGAAGGACCTGACATTGGCGCTGGCGTGGCACGTTCTTGTACTTGCGCCTGCTCATGAGTGCTTGCAGGAGGGGCTGACGCAACACCACCCACAGCAGCGCCTGAGGCGGCGAGTTGACGCTTCTTGCTCGCTGGACGCGGCTTCTTGTCGCTGGGCTGATTGGGCTTGGGGCGCTCGTCCTTGGTGGAAACAGACGGCGACGCAGTTGGCTTGGTGGGCGTCGATGACGGCGGACTTGGTGATGCCGTGGCACCAGGCGCTGCAACGGTACGGGCCGGCTTGGCTTGTCGTGCAGACTTGCTGTGTGGTCGCGTTGAGTCGCTCTTTGGCGCCGATGACGCAAGGTGCACAATGTTGCGATCGAGCGAAAAGGTCTCGGGTCGCGACAGTAGCAGCCTCTTGAGCTTGCCGAGTTGCTGCAGATGCGGTGGCAGCGACTCTGCGGGCTCGGTGGGCTCGGGCAGCCGGCCGAAGCGAGCCACGAGGATGGCACTCAGCAACGAGCATTCGATCGAGCCGCCTGACTCGATGATGAAGGCCTTCGCTACGGCCTCCCAGCTCGGCTGCTCTGCTGACGAGCTCGATGACGAACTCGCTCTGTGGCCGTTCATGTGTGCCCGCTCGCCATGTGGCGCTGCACGGGCCGACGTGCCAGGAGCAGCGGTGGAGGCGGCACTCGTGCCATCGGCCGCAGGCTTGTCGCCGCGAGGTCGATGCTGCGTCGATGCAGCGGTCGCAGAGGTGGCAGTGGCGCTCGGCTCGTGGCTGGCGGGTAATGTCGAGTCATTGGCCTTACGAACACGACGTGCTGCTTGCTTTGGCGCCTTGGAGGTGGCAGCAGCAGGAGGAGCAGCAGCAGCAGCGGGTGGTTCGGTGGTGCCAGACGGTGGTGGAGCGGCAGGCGGCGTCGCCGATGATGATGATGATGTCATGGCAGGGGTGGCAGTGGCAGATGGTGGAGATGGAGATGCGCTGGCAGCAGTTGTGGGCTTGGGTTTGGGCTTGGGACGGCGCTTGGGAGCGGCGGGCTCCTTATGAGCCACGGCACCGTGGCGCTTGTTGGACGCTGGCGCCTCTGCTGGCAGCGCAGCTTCTTGTTGTTGGCTCATCGTCCGACAATACCTGACCGATCTCGTCACACGGGCCTCGGATTCTATCACCGCGTCAATTCCAGTGCCCCCGTGCACAATGCACAATCCAAGCCGGAGAGCGAGCGAGCGAGCGAGCGAGAGCCACCAATCAACAAGGGCGAGCGGGAGGAATGGAGGAGGAGCTTGGCTTTCCCGCGCTTTTGTGAGCGCGCTTTTTGCGTTTCGTATTCGAGTAGGGAAATGATTTATGAGGGCGGTAGGAGGGACGAGGCGCTTTTGCTTGTTCGGTTTTGGTCGTGTGGCGCGCGTGCGGCGTCGTACACAAGCGTCTGCTACTCAGCGAGATAGAAAGAGAGAGATCGATCGATCACGGTGGATAGATAGCTGGCAGAACGAGTGACGATCGAGCGTGCGTGCGAGTATAGTGGCGTGGTATCGTATTGTGTACGCAACGTGGCAGAAGGACCACGAGGATTCAGTGGTGTCGATTCGGCGTGGCTGGCTTCGATCGAGAGAGCGACAACGACAACGACCACGATAACGGCGACCTAACGACATCGACAACGAGGTGCCTCATACGTTATTGTGGCGGGGAGAGTCGAGTTGTATCGTAGCGAGCGAGTGAGTGAGGTCGAGTGAGAGATACACACACGAGGTCGGCGCATCTCGGGATATGGAGACGCTGCGACCGTCGACGCTACGTCGCAGCGATGGTGCCGCTGGCGATGGCTCGGTGGCTGCCGAGCTGCGCGACGTGGCGCTCGCCTCTCTCTCGGGAGCTGCCAAAGGTTCGTTCGTTCGGATGCGAGCCTGCCAGCGAGTCAGATCGTATGCTGAGCAAGCGCGCGAGCGTGTGCGTGTGGGTTGCAGGGTTCTTGTTGTGCTTCCTGCCGATGACGCTGCTGCGACGGCGGATAGCGATGGCGACCCTACGCAAGTCGCTCTCGATCGCCACGTTCGTCGGCACCTTCCAAGCCGTGCATCGGTATCTCGAGTATCTCGAGCGTCGCAACCGCGCGGTCGCCTTCAGTCCGCCGGAGCCGATGGACCTCGGCAGCCTGAGCGAGAGCGGCCTGCATTCGTCGGCGTTCGACACGACCTCGCGCTCGCGCATCATCAAGCGCTTGGTGCAGTACGTGCTGGCGTACCGCGGCGTCGACCCGCGCCACTACACGCTCGAGCAGCAGCAACAGCTCCTCGTGGCGCGGCTGCTCGTGACGCGCTTTCGACGCGCCATCGCATCGGCCGCCGCGGCGTCGCTCTTGTCGTTGGTCGACGACGGCTCCATGTCGAACTCGGTCTTCGTCTTCTGGCTGCTGGTGCGCGCCGTGCGATGCATCGTACCGCTGCGCGGTCCCGCTCCGAGCTGGATGCCCGTAAGCGTGCTCGCCATCTCGTCCTCGTTGATCCTGAGGTCCGTGACACGCGGCGGCGTCGCTCGAGCTCGCTCCACATGGCTCATACTCATCATGCACCTGCCTGCGCACAGTTCATGGATCAAAGCACCCGAGGACCTTGATCCGACCTACCTGCGCTTCCTCACGACGCATGGACAGCAACCAAAAGGTTTGGCCTGCTTGCGAATCTCGCGCTCGTGATCGTGCTCGACTTCGTGGCGGCTTGCCAGTCCGAGTGAGTGAGTGAGAGTAGTTATTGACGACGCGCCGATCGTGCACTGCAGCGCTTCTGCATTATGTGCAACAGAATCCGATCAATGTCAGAACATGTGGATATCTGCATCCTGGTCAAGGCTGCATCAAACATGCCTTTGGCTACTGGTTCAAAGGATTTCGCTTGGGACTGCAGGTACGCAACAATCACGATGGGATGCAACTTCATGTCACGCGAGCATCCTATTCTGATTCACTCGCGATGCGTTCATGCATACGTGCAGCTCTATGTTCCGTTGTCGCTCGTCATGTTCCTGTTCTCGCGACAGAAGCGAATCAGCAACCTGGTCGCGAGCTTCTTGCGCTCGTGCTGCTTCCTCGCGAGCTATTGTACCTTGGCCATGTGCCCCTCCTGTATCGTCTATCGCTATGTGCCTGGCGTGAGTCGCGTCTCACTCATGGCGCATACGTGGCTCGCTGGCCTTGCTGTACTATTCGAACGGCCTTCGTACGTGCTCTCTCTCTCTCTCTCTCTCTCTCTCTCGTGTGTTCATGCGATTGGTGGTAGCTTACCTTGCATGTTACCGATACTAGCCGACAAGTGGAGTTGGCATCCTACGTGTGTACTTACGCCTTGGATAATCTCTATCGAACCGTGAGGAATCGCACGACGATCAAGCCGTCGCGCACCGTCAGCTGGCTGTTGCTGATGACCTGCTTTGCAATCTTGTTCCACCATCACGAGCAGCAACCGGGCCTCGTGACGCAGTGGCTGTTGGAGATCTCGCCTCCCGAGGACCACAACGCCAAATCCAAGGCCGAGAAGACTCCCGAGGACATTGTCGATCCGGTCGAGTTGACTGTTTGATCGAAGTCCGATCGAACCGCGTCCCGGCCACTATTGCGATACCAGCCTATTCACTTCGTACACATATGCGCGCCTCCGTCTGACTCTATGACGCTCAGGCCATCATTTTGTTTCTTATCACGTATCATCCTCATCTTCTTCCTCTCTTTCGAGCTCGTCGGGTAGAGCTATATGCCATATCGTTTTGTTGATTTCGAGCCATTCACTATTGGGCGTCTGTACAGTACCAAAACAACAACTCCACATATACAAAGAAGCAACAGCAGAAGCAACAACAATAATACATGACATCACGGTTGTTTACCGGCCCTGCAATCACACACCCGTTGAAGCTCTGGATAGATAAATACGCGCATGCGCCACAAAGAGAGAGAGAGAGACTCTGACATGATGAGGCTGCCGCTAGAGCCAATCGAAATGCCGAAAGACGATCGCCATTCCCATGGATATGAGCGTCATGAAGCCGCACAGCAGATAGAACCACATCTTCCTCTCGGGCCACTCCTCGCCTGGCACAATGACGTTCATGCCGAACATGCTTGCCAGGAGCGACAACGGGAGCACGATGCCAGCGATCGCCGTGAACTTCTTCATCAACTGTGGCGCAGCGCAGCATCGCAGCAGCGAAGGATCGAAATGAGGTTCAGGGACAATTCACGCGAGCGTGGGTTCGGGGTTGGTTTGGGCTTACCGAGTTGAGATTGTGCGTGTTGTATGCCATCTCGACCGAGAACATTCCAAGGAGCATCGTGTGCAGGTTGTTCAAGTTGTCGTTGGCGTGCTGCCATGGTGTGGAATCCTTGAGGGTGAGCGAACTTGTCGAGCACATACGACAAGCGTGCAGGCACGAACGGTACCTCAAGCTTGTGTAGCAAGGTAATGACGTGATCTTCCACATCGCGAAGCCATGCTCGAAACTCGGGCGGAAAGTGGAGTGCCGCTGCTGCCAGCACCTCGCGCTTGTTCAACAATGACGATCGAAGCAACAGCACCTGTCTGCGAGTGGCGGCTGTGCAGTTCGCAGCGATCGAACGAATCAGTGCCAACCGCACACGGAACGAATGGACGGGCGACACAAACGTCCGTACTAAAGAGTGGAAAGATACTCTCTCGATCGGCAAACTCTGAGGCCATGACCATCTGGATCGTTGGAGCGACAGCAGTGCACATAGAACGAATGAGAGAGATAGCGACAGCAAGCAGTGAGCTGTGCATCGGGCACGTACATCGTCGACCTCACGCAGTCGTTGCTCAACTCGATTGACATCACTGTTGAGGTTCGTGTGCATGGTTAGGTCAGCGATAGAGGCGGCGAGCGCCATCGGTGCGGGCGTTGGCGTACTCCATCAAGATATCGACCGTGCTGTCAAAGAATTGATACAGCACCCACATGACGTTGTCGCTCAGCTCCACTTGTGGATTGAACTGTTGCCATCGAGCGACGTGTGAATCGATTGCTAATCACAATCAATTGACCAGAATGCGAGCGAGCGAGCGAGTGAGAGCATCAAGGGATCCGTACCAACGATGAGGAGACGATCGCAGGCAAGCATCGCATTGGCGTCTTGTGCACTGAGATGATCAACTGCGTATCATCGATGAATGGAGGATTCATATCAGTGAGTGGGATGTGATACTCAGCCGTCGAGTGTGTCACAGAGCGTGAGTGAGTGAGTGAGACCTTTGGAAAGACGAGGATGTTGACTGAGTTCTCACGGGCGGCAGTCGAGCGTTGCGCCTTGGCCTGCAGCGTGGTGAGTGATGTCGATGTCGATGTCGATGTCGAGGTCTATCGCTCGAGTAGACCATCGATGGAGACGTACCACTGACACCAAGGCAGGCTCATTGAGCACCACGAACAGATACGAATCGAATACCTGGTATGCAATGGATAGCGTCAATGGCTCGTGGTTGGTTGGTTGGTTGGTTGGTTGAGATCGACAGCAAGGCGCACCTCGAGCTTCTCGCGGCCCTGTTGTTCGGGATCCATGGCGTCCTCGATGGTGGTCGGATGGATACCAAAGGTGTTTGCGAGCAGCATAAGATCGTAGTTGGTCGGATTGCAGAGGTCGACCCAGATGTGCGAGGTCGAGCCGTGCAGCAGCTCCTCGCGCGGGGTGCGCTGCAGCAGCTGCTCGATCGACGTGCCTTCCGAGGTCTCCTTGCGCGCGAGATCCAACCACAACGTATGCTCGGCTTTACTCTCCTATACGGATGCAACGAGAGTGAGCGCCTCACGGCGGGCCGTGCGTGGGCGACGCGCGCGAGCGAGCGTACGAGTCGCTCAGCCAGCTGCGCGTTTAGCTTGTGCGACAGCAGGCGCGAGCTGACGGGTCCAACTCGACGCCTCTCGGTCAAGGTCGGAGCGCCGTCATGGTGTTTTGTGGAGCGACCTACACCAAAGTGCCATCAGCCTCGCCTCGGAATGGGTGTAGTGAGCGAGAGAGAGATGAGGGTACCTCGATGTGGCATGGCGAGGAGGTTGCGAGCAGGACGGGGTTGCGAATGGAATGGACGCATTAGACCACGCTTCTTGAATTGCCAATGAATTGATTGAATTGATTGTATTGGTGCATCACTGTACAAATGCCAAGCGATATAGATATATAGATAGACCAACGAGACAGATATGATAGACAAGGAGAGAGAGAGACAGGCGCGGCTACCAGGTTTGGATGAGGGCAGACAAGAGAGAGATCATCAGGATGACCGATGTCAAGAGCATAATGTAGAACCACATGTCCCAGCGCCAGAAGCGGTTGTAGAGTTGCGGGAGCACGTAGGCCAAGTGCGCCATCAAGGTGAAGACATACATGAGCGAAGCGAACGACGTGCTCAGTACCAAGACCGTGTACCACGTTGTCAGTGGGTCGAGGAGCGCCTTGGTCTGCGGTGTCGGATTGACGAAGCACTCGGCGATCGAGTTGGCATCGTCAATGTCAGGCGACGAGGCGAAGATGCCGCTGAGGCCGCCGGTGAGGAGCAAGGCCGCCATCAAGCAGCCGATCGCCATGGCGCCGAGGCAGCCGTGGTTGAAGCGGTCGGCGTCGGAGCGAGAGAGAAGTTGGAGCTCGGCGACCATCTCTCTCTCAGCAGGCGTGGGGCTGGTCGGATCGGCGAGCACGAGATCCGGAAGCAAGGCCACGGCGACGCTCCTGGAGCTCAGTGCCTGCCAGAGGCAGAAGGAGAGCTCGGCCAGGAGCAGCAGCACGGCGAGCGGCGTCAGGAGGAAGAGCAGGGCCCACGACCAATCGGCGCTCGAGACGTTGAGCTGCACCAGCAAGCCGCGGTACGGCACGTCGGTCACGGTGCGCGACTTGTTGGCGATGATCGCGACGCAGTTGACGACGGCAAAGTCGCTGGGGCAGCGTTGCTCGCTCGAGGCGCAGTACTGGATGACCTTGGCCTTGGGCGTGTTGGTGACATTGCGCAGGTAGCCGACCGGACAGCAAGAGCCGCCGGTGCCCGAGGCGCACGTGTCGGGATCGAGGTACGGCGGAGGCGGCGTGCCGAGGCTGCCGTCGAACGGTACCGTGGGCCAGGCGCAGCTGTTGTACAGCACCTGCGCGTCGGGCGGATACGTGCCGCCGACCTGCGGCTCCAGCGAGCCGTACACGAACACGTCGTCCGAGTGCGCATGGAGCCACGGCATCACGATGCCGCCACTGACCAGCATCAGTATCACGAGCACCAGCACCAGTAACGTCAGGAGTGCCGCCAAGATGGCGAGCGCCGTGCGCTCGGACACGAGCGAACCGAGACAGCAGCAGCACCGACGCCGATCGTCAAATCGCGTGACTCGCGGCACGTAGAAGCGGTTGCTTTTCAGCCAGCTCTTCTCATCGGCAGAGTCCTGCTCCTGCTCGTCCTCATCATCAAAGTAGTCGTCGTCGTGCGGGGCCGAGGGAGCCGAGCCAAGCTTCTTGGCCGCCATGATAGCAGCGACGTCGGTGGCATCGTGCGGATCGACGGCGCGAGCGACACGTCGCATCTCGACGTCCGAGAAGTCATTCTCACCCGTAACTTCGTGGTGACTATCCGAACCCATGGCGCGTATCTTTCTGCTTCCCCAACACCGAAGCAGACAGCAAGAAGAAGCAGAAGAAGACACGGACACGAGCAAGGGAAGAGAAGCAACAACCGATGGTGTCTGCGAGGGCGCGAGAGCGAGCGAGAGATCGATCCGGAAGATTCTGCGAAGCCACCTGGAGCAGCGGAGAGCAAATACACCGCCTGACCAACAATCCTGCCGTCCGGAACCGCAGTACTCTCTCGCCATATCTCCCAGACGCCTGATATCTCTCAATCTCTCTCAATCTCTCTCTCTCTCTCTCGATCTCACTCTGAACAATGTGGAGCACGATTGGAGGAGCCCCCTGGTACCGAGCTCGAGCCAAGGTGACTTTGGGTTGTTTATACACAGGTACAACACGTAAGGTTGGCGCGCCGTCTCCTAGCGCGGAGAGGTGGTGGCCGCTGCGGGTGTGTTGTTGGACAGCAGCGAGTAGTAGCATGTGGGCGCGGCGTCCTCGAGCACCAAGTCGACGCGGTCGTGCTCTTGGTCGACGATCGAGTACACGCGCGCCTGGCGATTGTCGGTTGCAGTCGCGTACGCATGAACGGCGAAGGCGGTGGCGCGCGAGAGCATGCCGGCTGGCAGCTCGAGGCGCACCGTGTCGTGCTTGGGCGGCACCTCGACGACACCGAACGCCATCATGCCCGTCGGCAGGTGAGTCACCTCGCGAACTACCACCGTGGTTACTGCGCACCACAGTCACACGAAAGAGGTCAGCAAGGGGAGGCAGGGTCATTGCTTCGAGTCGAGTCGAGTTGGGAGGGAGGGATAGTGGTTCGCGTACCCGAGTGCTTGTGCTTGTTGGGTATCGGAACCAGCGATGCGCCTCGGAATCTGCTGCTGCTGCCGCCGCCGCCGCTCCCGGTACTACTGCTGCCGCCGCCGCTGCTACCGTTGCTCCCTCCATTCCCGAACGAGAAGGTCGAGCGAGACTTGTCGCGTCCACTTCTCTTGGACTTCTTCTGTAGAACGCATGAACACGACGATGTGCAGCAAGCGCGTTCGGCGCGTCAGCCTCTTGAACGCACAAATAAATGCCACTCTACCACCCACACCAAGCCCCAAACACCGCCCGATACAGAGTCCCGCCCTCGCCAACCAACGAACCTCGTCGGCCATCAAGCGCGCTCCAGTCGAAGTCGAAGCGCCTCAAGCGCTTTTCGCGGTGGCGGTGGCGGTTCTACTGGCGCGAATCGCTGTCGGACAGTACGCGCCTCGAGTCTCAGCCTACGCGACTCTCACCAACCAGAGAGAATCGCTCACGTGATGTGGAGTGGCTGGACAAACTCACGCCTCGTGAGCAACGAAGGAGGGCGGTGGAGACGAGAAGCGCACAAGCGCGAGGAACGAGGCAACAATGGATAGCGAGAGGGAGCTCTCTCAGTCGCTCACTCTCCTGGCTCATCTCTTCCTCTCGCTCTTATCTATCGAGCCAAGCGCCAAGACTTGAGCTTGTTGGGTGCGCGTACGTGTCTTTGTACGCTTATGTTGTTTATCCACATACGACCACGATTCTCATACTAATACTACTGCTACTACGGCTTGGGAATTGAATGGCTGCCTGCCTGGCTGGCTGGCTGGGAGGAAGCGCGCGAGCACAGCTCAACGGCGATGCCCGAGGAGCCCGCTTACGACGACGAGCGCTGCTTCTTCTCGCTGCTCTCGAATCGCTCTGGCGACTGCACGTCCATCGTGGCGAGGAAGCCGATGATCAGGAAGAACAACGTCATGGCGCCGAGGAGCAGACCCGTGATGACACCGGCCGGCCAGCGGTTCGTGTAGACGACCGGCGGCGTGTCGGCGACGTTGGCATTGCCCTCGTTGACGCTCGTCAGCTGGACGCTGCGAGTGCGACGCGTGGGGTTGGCGGGGAAGTTCTGGAGTGGACAATCAATGTCAATATTTGAGCGTGTGAGCGGTGGTAGAAGTAATCGGCATAGGCTGCTGGATACGTACAAGCTCGACCTGCTCGGCAGGCTCCGAGACCGTCAAGAACGACACGTAGCTGTTGGCATCGGCCTGCAGAGCGGCCTCCACGTCGGCAATGATCGCATCTATCGAGGAAAACGACGAGGAGCGCGCAGTGTTAGTGTGATACGTTGGCGATAGGGGGCACGCTCGATATGCATACCGGCCTGATCGAGATCGAGCGGCAGCTCAATGACAATGACCTCGCGCTGTTGGTTGCGGCCGAGCTGGCTGATGGCGTTCTGTTGGGCACGCAAGTGCATGAGCGCTCGACTCAAGGTGGCAGCAAGGCTCATCGGGCGATCGAAATCATGATCGTCGCCACGTGTGTGTACCTTGACATCATCCAAGCTCGCAAGCGGCGAAGCCTCCAGACCCTCGACTGCACGCGATCAAGCATGGTGGCGGTGAGCGATTGCACAGGGACTGCAGGAGCAAGCCGAGCCCAAGCACGTACTGGGCTCGCCAAAGAGAAGGAAGCGAGTGGCGTCGAGGTTGAGCAGCGCAGTGATGCCCGAGCCAGTGGTGTACGGCAGGATGAGCGACGACTGCGCTCCGCGCACCGCAGCCTTGACGGCCGGCAGGGCTCCATCGCGCATACGGTCGGTTCGAAGCTGCATCGAGGTGGCACAAGGTGTACATGAGTCGCCGGAGGCCCCCAACAAGACCTCTACCACAACTCGGGCGCGAGTTCGAACCTGCGGAATGAGGTACACGACGCCGAGGTCGAGCTCGGCGCGGCCCACGAGGCGGAGGACGATTCCCTGTGGCGGAGTGGCGGTCGAGTGAGGCCAGGGAGTGGCGCACAAACAGCGGCGTACGAGCTCACGTACCTCGAGCGTCAGCTTGGCGAGAGAGATTGTGCGTTGTTCGGTAGAGACCGAGCCAGGAGCCCTGTGATGCGAGACGCACGCGAGAGAGAGGTTGGAGGTGAGAGGCTGTGGTTGGGTTGGAAGAGGAGCAGCGGCAGCATACGAAGACCAAGCGAACAACGGCTGCGGGGTCTCGATCATCTTTTGGGCAGCAGCAAGCTGCAGGCACAGCAGCACCGCCGCGACAGCGAGCACGAGTTTGGCGGCCATGAGAGACGGAGAGGGAGCAACAACGAGAGGAAGAGACGAAGAGGACGAAGAGAGATCGATCGCTGAGGAACGAAGAGAGAGGGAAGGACTGCGCCGCAGTAGAGCAGCAGCGGCTTTTTGTCGAGCGCGTGGGGCACTATAGAGTCACGCCCGAACCCTCGTTGGAGTATTCCATCACCCGGGGCACGATACTCTGTTCGTTTCTCGCTCGCTGCTGTTTGCGCACTTCTCTCTCGCAGTTCTCCCATTCTCTCATGGCGCAACGCGTGGTGAAGATGGCAACACGACGTGGAGGAGTCTCGTGGAATGATGATACGCCAGCGGAGGACTCGTGTGATCAGTACACGATCAATCTCGGCTTCTTGCAGCTGCATCGGACCTACTCGGTGCTGCATTCGGTGCCGGTGGTCGGTGGCGCCACGACGCACGCTGGCGCCATCTCGATTCGCCCGCCGATCGACGACCAGCTCGTTGTGCGCCTCGTACCACCCGACGAGCTACCCACGAGCCACGATCACGAATGCGCGACCGTCGTTCAACTGGTCTTGCATACTACTCGCCCGGGCATCTACGAGGAGGGCTTTACGGTGATCGTTAGCTCGCCACACGCCGAGTTACCGTTCGTCGTGCGCGCCAAGGTGCTGGCTCGTGGTGCCGGTACTCCGATGCTCAAGCCCGCCGTCAAGTGCGTTGGCATCGATCCTGATGCTGAGAGTGACGTCGATAGCGACTGGCAAGGGTTCGAGTGAGCAAAGCCTTTGTGCGAGTGCAGCCGAGGAGCCGAGAGAGCACTGCCTCTTCCTCCTGATCATCATCATGATCATCATGAATGCGACGCGTTTATTATTGTCGGCGTGCATCCAGCTCCGATCGTACGAGGCGCTGCTTCAAGAAGCACGTAATCACGTAGCTCGTGAAGGCTTGGGCACCGACCACCATCACCGCCGTGTGGATCAAGTTGTGCTCGATCAGTTGGCTCATGATGACGATGAACAGCACGCTAAAGATCTACGCACATCAATCAACCAATCGATCAATGAAACCATCAATGATCTGAGCGTTCGGTTGATCATTTGTGAATTGCAATCGCACCTGTCCTCCCATGACCATGAAGCCGACGGGAGTTGCTTCGGGCACAGGGTAGGTCACCTCGACAGCGAGCGCCACACCGACAGGCAAGCACGGCAGAATGAAGAAGCCAAAGAATCCAGAGATGATGCACAATGCCACCATACTGCCACACCAACAAAGTGGCAGAGAGTGAGTTGCAACTCTCAACGCTCGAGGCATGGGTGGATGGCGGCCGAGATACGCACTAGCCAGGATAGAGGAACAGCACCCAGAGCGTATTAAAGTAGGCGGTTGCAGCGTACGAGGTGAAGAGCGCCAGCTTGTAGACGCGGAATCGATCAATCACGCGACTAAAGACCGCCGCGCCCACGACGCCCGACAGCACGACGATGGCGCCCATGATGCTCGCCTCGACGCTCGTGTAGTCGAAGGGCGACGTGATCTGGTTGATGAGGGTCGCGAGCGCCTGGAAGGCTGCGAGGTTCATGCTGTAGGCGCTGAAGAGCAGCACGTAGTCCTTGTTGGCGAACAGCGTCGTGATCGAGCGCGCAAACTCGCCGACCGCGAAGCCACGCGCCTCGCCGGCGATCTCGGCGCGCTCCTGCTCGTGAGCGCTGAACGACGGAGGAACTGGCGGCCGCGACCGGAACCACAAGAGCACGGCCGCGAGCAGAGTGGCTGCCATCGCAGCATCGACCACCAGCACGGCCGTCATCGTGTTGGTGAGGTTCAGCAGCACGGCCGGAAGCACGAGGCCGAATGCCGCGCCGACTGGACCCGCCACCGTGCCGACCGTCGTGGCCATTGCTCGTTGATGATCGGGAAACCAATTGGCACTGAGCTTGGCCTGTGTTCATGCATGTACGTGTGCATGCATTGTCGCATCCACCACCACCAATGAGATTGTGCCGTGCCATGATGCGGTCGTAGTGGCGCATCTATCGGGAGGTACCGGTGCATTCTGAATGAAGGGCTGCGCGGTCGAGCAGATGGTCTGTCCCAACGCAATGGCCCAGAAGCCATCACTCGAGATCCCGCCAACTAGACTCACCGATGCAACGCAACACAGCGCAACGTATGCCTCAACATCCATCGGTCGCGCATTGAATTGAGCGAGCATATGAGCGCCGTCACGACGTACGTCGAACCAAACATCCAAACGTAAGGATCGAGACACCGACCGTGATGCCCCATCGGAGTCCTTTGCGATCGAGCACCCAGCTTGCCACAAACATGAATGGTACATAGGAGATAAAATACACTGCGCTGAGGTCTGTCTCACGGTGGTCATGGTCGTGGTCGTGGTCATGGATCAATCGCAGTAAGAAGTGTGTCGCTACAGCCAGCCATCGAGAGCACCTCCCTCTCCCTTGCCAGAGACGTACAATTCACCCAGCCGATGCCGGGGAGTTTGTAGATATTGACGACCTCGTGCGAGATGGGTGATGCCGTGATCCAGATGATGTTGTTCGTCATGGACGACAGCGCAAAGATCACGAGCTGTAGCCAGCGCAGGCTCACGGGTCGAATGTCCAGATCACCAAGCGTCGAGGTGGCTGCCTTGCCTCCATCAGGAATGTACTCATGGCTCGAGTACACTTGCTCGACCGTCATAGTGAAGCGCTGATATCGCAGTCGACCGAGCGGCAAGTGGGCCCTTCTGCTGGCGTTGGTGCGTGCTGGTGGTGCGTGCAACGAGAGGCAACGAGAGAGTGAGATAGTCGATCGAGTGAAGGAGGAAGCGAGAAAGTTCCGAAGAGCGCCGCTGTTCTTGTGGCTGTCATCGCGGGAGCGAGCGAGCGAGCGAGAGAGGAGGAGGGACTTCTGGAGCATCAGGTGGTCATTGATGAACAGGTTGGTATTGTTGTATGGCACAGCTATTGGTTATAAATGCAACAGGCTTGGATATCATATCCAACAGGAATGGAATGGGCAGCAGCAGCAGCAGAGAGGGCAGCAACAGCAGCAGCAGCAGCAGATAGGGCAGCAGCACAGCAGCAGCATATCTAGCCACCACCACAGCCACCGCCACATCCACCACCGCCACCACTGCTACAGCTGCTACCTGCACCGCAGCCACTGGCACCGCACGATGATCCGCACATGGACATTCCGACGGCAGCACACGAGGCGCATTGGGTCGCGTACCCTCCGCAGTACGTCGATCCGATGACGATGGCAGCGATCAGCGCCGGCTGCATCGCATCGGCGCCGCCGGTGCTCGGTTCGTTGTTGGCGTTGTTGGTGGTGGACTTGGTGTTTGCGACCAAGCTCGAGCGGCTCGCCTTGTGGCGGTGGATATTGATGGTCTCGGACGAAAAGTACGGCTCGCGGAACTCGGCCATCCACACGGCGGTCGTGTACGCGAACGACTCCTCGAGCTGGCGCTCCTCGAGGTCGTCGTTGTGATGCAGCGGCCGGCCGAGCACGGCCTTGGTCTCGAGCTGGTACTCGCACGGGAAGAGCGCCATGTGCGTGTGCCACATGAGGTCGATGCCGATCGTCGGAACGAACAGCATGTTGGGCGGGCTGGTGCTTCGGTGCTTGGCGATAATGCGCACGAAGCGAATGTAGCGCGTGCGCAGGAGACGCAGCGTCGAGCGCGTCACGCATCGGAACATGAGCGACTTGCGCGTGAACGATGCCTGTCGTGCACACGCCGACACCAGGTCGATCGACGGCACAAAGTCGGCCACGGGCACGAGCGCTGGCTCACGCGTCAAGAACGGCCGGATGCGAGGCACCACGGCACCGAAGGCCGCCACGCAGTCATGCGCATACGCATCTGGGTTCAGCATATGCTACACACATCACGACATCGCATCGACATTGGTTGGTTGGCTGGTCAGGGAGCGCGCTCGGTCGCGATACGAAGGCGCGCACCACGTACGCAATGCCACATCCACTGTAGAAGCAGCGGCGGAGTACTGTAGAGGAGCTCGGCCAGCGAGTGCGTGGCGACCGACGTGATGAGCTTGACGTACTCGGGCATCGCCTCGGCCACGAGCGGCGCGATCGTGGCGGCATCGAGGTACTCGGGATGCAGCTCGCACACGCTGTACAGCATGCGGAGATGCAGGTAGGCGCCGGTACACAGATCGACGCGAGTGAACGTCTGGCCCATCCGAGACGCGGCGTGAGGGTGAGATGGGGAGAGGGAGGAGGAGGGTGAGAGGCCAAGCGACAAGTGACAGGCAGCAAGTCAGCCAGGCGTGAAGTGTGAGAGTGAGGAGGGCGCGTGAGCGATGAATGGTGCGGCAGTGGCGGCAGTATTTTTATAGCAGCAACGAGGTCTCTCTCGGAGATAGGCGCGTCGATCGGAGATAGCGCTCGAACCGATAAATACCCCTCACGCCCGCTGGAAGAAGAGTTGGATAGTTCGCTTGCGAGATATCTGGATTGGTAGGACGATCGAGAGGAGGAAGAGGATAGAGGAGAATCAGAGCAGTGCAGAGACCGATGTAACAAGGTAAGATGGCCCCGTTATCTCAGCGAGACGCAGCGTGGCGCCTCTCGTGTCCACTGTTCATCACGTGTGTTGTTACCCAGAAGGTATCATTGGTGAGGCGAGCGGGAGGCCGTGCGCCGACTTTGTTCCTGCTCGCGCGCCATCGCACTTGTGGGATCGCCGATCTGCTGTTCTTACCCTCGTCCACCTTGTATTCGATCCATCCATCCATCCATCTGTGTGTGCCGTGAGCATCATCGTCTATCGAGGCCGCCACGTCATCGAACTCACTCATGTCACAATCATCACGATAGGTCTCTGTGCGTCTGGCGGTGATGGTGGCTCGCGTGGTGCTGTTGGTGCTGCTGCTGCACGGCGCTGCCTTGTACTACTACACCAGCGGCTTCTTGCTGGCACGCTTCGAGCTGCCGTTCACTTCGCACTGCTCGACGCCACCTGCTCCTGGCGTGCCGCACGCCGCGGCTGCGGTGCCGACGACACACGGCTGCTGGATGCCCAAGCGCTTCGAACGCCTGGTCTTCATCGTCATCGATGCTCTGCGCTTCGACTTTGCACACTACGATCCATCGCGAGTACCGATCGACGCCTCGGCCGCGAGCAGTGCTGGCAGTACCACCGCCTCCGCGTCGCGCTTCTATCACAATGGCCTGCCGATCCTGCACCAGCTGCAGTCGCAACGCACCAGCAAGACGCTGTTCTTCCGCAGCATCGCCGACTCGCCCACGGTCACCATGCAGCGCATCAAGGTACCTTGCCACCCGGTGCGCGCTCGATTCGATGCGCACGCTCTCATGTCGGTGCGCGCTCTCAATCGATCGATAGGCTCTCATGACTGGCGGCCTTCCGACCTTCGTCGACGTCGGCGATCTGAGCTTCCAGAGCAACCACCTCACCGAGGACAACTTGATCCACCAGCTGGTCTCGACCGGTCGCCACGCGGGTACGTCTCACGCGATGGCACGTTCATTCGTCGCCTGCCGCTCATCATATGGGGTGCTTCTGCTGCAGTGCTGCTGGGCGACGACACGTGGCTGCAAATGTTCCCGACCTCGTTCGAGCGCCACTACGAGTACCCGTCCTTCAATGCCAAGGACCTCCACACGGTCGACAACGGTGTCATCGAGCACCTGGTTCCTGAACTCTTGCGATGCCAGCGCCGTAGTGCTGCCACCAACACCACGACGACGAATGCGAATGCCGAGTCACGCTACGATCCGACGTGTTGGCACATGTTGATCGCACACTTTCTTGGAGTCGATCACGTCGGCCATCGATACGGCCCGAACCATCCCGAGATGGCTGCCAAGCTCCTGCAGCTCAATCGCGTTCTCGAGCAAGTGGTGCCATTGATCGACGACGACACGTTACTCGTCATCACGGGCGACCATGGCATGACCGAGGACGGCAACCACGGCGGCTCGAGCGACGACGAGAGCATCACGGGCTTGCTGTTCTACAGCAATCGAACCATCAACCCGTTCGGCACCTACACGCCCGACCCGGCCAGCGTTCGGACCATCTCGCAGATCGACCTCACGGCCACGTTCTCGCTGCTGCTCGGCGTGCCGATACCGTTCGCCAACCTCGGGCAGGTGATTCCCGAGCTCATCATGGGCCTCGACGCCTCGGTCAGTGCAGCCGACACGCTCACTCGAGCCAAGTCAAAGTCGGCCGGTGTTGCATCACCAGCCACCGAAGCGCTGCTGGCCGAATTGAACCGTCGCGCCAGCGCGGGTCTCGAGGCTCTGTGGCTCAATGTCCGGCAAGTGTGGCAGTACATCACGGCCTACACCAAGCACTCGAAGCAATTCTCGTCCGAGGACCTCGCGTCTCTCGAGTACCTCTATGAGCGCGCCCGTGCAGCGATCGAACGCGACTCTCTCACGCGCCATCACGTTGCCAACCAATCAGCCAGCGGCTCCAATCCTCGAGAGGCATTCGAGCACACGTGGCATGCCATTCACGAGGCTCGTGCATTCCTCACCGCTGCGCTCGAGGTTTGTCGCATCCAATGGGCTACGTTCGACCTCGACCAGATGAAGCTCGGCATCGCTCTGCTGCTCGAATCGTTGCTCGTGCTCCTCCTGCACTTGCTGCTCGCTCGATCGGACCACACCTACTTTGTTCCCTCCAAGTGGGCTGCGCTTCTCGTTGTTGCAATCGGGGCTTCGGTGGCCGCCGCGACATCCGGCACCGCCATCGACCCGCGGTCGGCTCGGCTCCCATGGTTGTTGTCACTCGTGAGTCTCCTGTACTGCACCGAGCTGGTCGTCTCCGAAGGTCGTGCGTTTGTTCGCTCACTCGTGTCGGCCGCTACCACCGCCATCCGACACCCAGTGGCAACGGTGGCATCCGAGTTGCAACTCGTGTTCGCGTTCGTGAGCGTCGTGTTACACGGCATCGGCCTCTTCTCCAACAGTTTCATTGAGCAAGAAGCTTCGGTCGTTCGGTTCTTGCTACAGAGCACGGTCGCGGTATGTCAAACGGTTGGCCTGTCTGCAGTTCTTGACACTGACACGCCTTGAGGTACATCGATGCACAGGTTACGATCATCTGCCGGTGCTACATCGTTGGTGAAGCTCCGCCGCAAGCCGGCGTTCTGTGGCGATTGGCACTCGCTGCAGTGTGCATCAAGGCATCGAGCTACGCTGTGAAAGGTCGGCACGAGCAGTATCAAGTCGATGGAGGCCTCCTGTTGGTTGGAGAGCTGGCACGTACCTTCGTCCCGCTCCTCTTGGCGGTGCTCACGAACCACGGTCGGCGGCTGCTTCACGGTCGCTCTCAATGCGAGCACCGATCATCGCTGCTGCGCGTTGTGGAGCTCGTGAGCGTCGCTTTCGTAGCGACCTACTGGGCGCTCCAACGCCTCGGCGATGATGCGGCGCTTCCTCACGCCGAACTCATCACTGCCGCTCGAATGTTGCTGCCACGCGCTGTCTACGTGGCGACCTTGCTTGCCATCGCCACCTCGGTGCTGCTTGCCATGAGAAGCTCGAATGGCGGCGCTCCTGGATCGGCAGCGACCGTGCAACTCTTTGAACGCCTCTATCGCGCACTCTGGCCATCGGTCACTCTTGTACTCGGCCCCAACGGCTCGATGGCAATGCTGCTGATGGATCTCGAGACTGCCAGCGTCGGTTACGCCCTGAACGCCAGTCCGACCACTGCTGGTGCCTCTCGTCGGTCGTGGTCACTGAGCACGGCCGTCTGCTGGTCGCTCATGACGCTGCAGTTCTTCTTTGCCACCGGCCACGATTGGAGCTTTAGCGACCTGCAGTTCGAGGCGGCTTTCATTGGCTTCGAGCAGTTCAACTACCTCGCAGGCAGCACGCTATTGACCCTCAACACGTTCGCATCAGCCGTCATGCTTGCCGTCGCTCTCCCAGCCACGGTCGTGCCGTTTTCGGCGGCCCGTGACAACGAAGCGCATCGCCACCTGAGCAGCGCCATCCTCGCCTACGTTGCATTCTTTGCCGTCACCATCACACTGACGGCAATCTTTGTGTTGATCGAGCGGCGGCACTTGATGATGTGGCGAGTGTTTGCGCCCAAGTATGTGTTTGACGCAGCGTTCGTGCTGGTGCTTGATGTGCTGGCATTGCTCGTGGCCGCGTTGCTGTTCCTCGTGTCGGTGCCATCATCTCCGCTGCCGCCCTCGTCCCGATCAGTAGAGGCGAAAGCCGACAAACGGCAATAGATCGACCAATGACCGGCGAGCGAGCGAGCGAGCGAGCGAATGAAGAATGCAAATGCAAGTCCCGTATTGGGAATGGAATCGAAGAAGCAAGAACGACAACAACAACACGCAATCGACATATCATCGATACATCGAATGAGCGAGCGATAGATAGAAAGCACAAGGTTAGATACGGACAATTGGATGATGGATGGATGGATGATGATAGGAACGCAAATCTACAAATCAAGCACACGATACCGCGTGCAAGCGTGCACCTCGATCTCGCACAAGAGTGAGAGCAGGAGCAGGAGTGTGGACGCGACTAGTGAGGAGGAGCTCGCGAGCCGATGAAGAATGGCTTGCTGGTGGCAATGACCTCGTACGAGTCGGGCAGGTGGTAGCGCACCTCCCAGGCACCGTCCTTGTGAGGCGCTCGCTCGTTGGCGAACAGCACGTGTTCGTCGTGCGACGTGAGGTACGACCAACGCCCGTGCGTGTTGCCACTCGGAGCGCCGCATGGACACAGAGCGATCCACTCCTTGGGCGCACGATCGACGCTCGTCGTCACGTGCACGTCGATCGGCTCGCCGATCGGAATGGGATTCGAGTCTTCGGCACCGTTGCCACAGCGCGACGACACGAGCAGCACCGGTGGGTTGACACGGAACTGACGGCTGACTGCCAGCACCTGGAGATACGGCTCGCTCGTGTGGTAGCGAACCTCGTACGAGCCCGGATGAGTCGGGGCCAGCTCGTTGCTAAACGTCAGTTCGATCGAGGTCGAGGTCGGCGGCAGGCCGTCGGCCGTGGTGGTGGAAGTGGCGGCAGTGGCGCTCTCGCTGGTCGCTGGCGATGGTGACTCGGACGAAGAGGTGAGCGCCGAGCGACTCGAGGACGAGAGCGAGAGCGACGACTTGCCCGAGGACGAGAGCGACGACAGCGTGAGCGACAGCGACGGCGCCGAGCCCGGCAGATAGACAACTCGCTCGGTGCCGCCGTCGGGCGCTCCGGCGCGGTAGAGGCCCAGCCACTGGCTGCCGGTGCGGTTGGCGCCCGTCGTGACGCGCACGGTGACCGGCGAGTTGTGCATGAGCGTCGTGTCGTCGACCAAGATGTCGATGCGAGGCGGCGACACGTGGAAGGTCTCGCTCACGGCCAGCAGCTCGAACGGCCCGTTGGCCAGCACGTCGATCGAGCGGCCGCGGTAGAGGTAGAAGCGGTACTCGCCGGGCTCCTCGGGCGCCTGCTGCTCCTTGAACACGAGCTTGCCGGCCGGCTGGCGCACGTACTGGAAGTGCAGCGGCAGGTAGTGCCATCGGCGATTGGTGGCGCCCGAGCGCGGCCCGCCGCGGCGGTACAGCGCCACCCAGTGCTGCTCGAACGCAATGTTCTCCATGGCGGCCTTGCTCTTGTCGGGGATCGCGTACTCGAGCACGAACGAGTCGCCGACGTACAGCGCGCTCGACGCCGGGTTCCTGACGAGCCGCAGTTGGAAGCCGCTGTCGGCCGACCGCATCGGAGTGTCGCCCTCCTCGTGCGACACGTCGAGCATCGCCCCTGCGCCGCCCGACGAGGCCGCCGACGCACTGGTTGAAGCGCCCGAGGCGCCCGATGTCGGGCTCTTTGCGCCGGGCAGTGAGGCGGCCGAGCTCGCGCTCGAGGGCGCCATCTCCCACCACACGGCGAGGCCCGCGATCACGAGCAGCACGGCGAGCACCGGCGCGTTGGCCAACTGCATCGAGCTGCCGCGCGCATCAACATTGCACGTCGACGGCTTGCGCGAGCGCGTTCTCTCGTGTGAGACGTACTAGAGATAATAACATCCGACGCCGCACACGGCAGCGAACGAGAGCCATGGCAGCCGCGACCACAGCGACGCCATTGCAAGCACCACCACCGAGGTTGGGGTGCGTCTCCAACGTTGGCGACGCTGGGTACCGCCGCCCTCAACGCGACGACTGCAGAGATATGAAACGACCGTGAGGCAACGATCGTCACGTTGTAAGATGTTCTTGTTGAGGGCGTGAGGATGTGAGGGCGAGCGAGGCAAGAGAGACTGCTGCGCGAGATCGCGGAACGAGCGAACGAACGATGATCGAGTTCGCGAAGATTCTCGCTCCGGACCGTCCAACGAGACGCGTCAGCGAGGCATCGAGTACGGGTATTGGGTATTGTATTGATACGAGCTGAGCGGCAGCCTCTTGCTTGCCTTGGGCTCCTCACCACTTGAAAGGAACGCGTTGCTGCAGCAGTGGCTCGCCGTGTTGGTTCCACTGTCGATCGATATCGGTCGTGCTATTCGTCAGCTTTGGCGGACGACAATACGGTCGATCGACCTTGTGCGTACCTCTTCTTGCCCAATCCACCATTCTTTACAGCACTCGAGGAAGGCGATGACACCGGCACCTCGCCAACTCAAGTATGCTGGATCAATGTCGCGTGGTGGCGGCAGTACTTCGGCCGTGATGCCTTCGAGATACTCGGCATTCTTGGTGTTGATGCTGTAGTTTCAGTCAACGTCATGCATCAGTCTGAGGCCCGTGTGTTGGCGCGTTGTTTCAGAGCTGCGTCGTACGTATGCTTCAGGAACTCGGAGAAGCCGCGCAGTCGTGCCGTGCCTCCGACGACAATGATGGTGCTGAATAGCTTGCGAATCAACTCGAGTTTGTTGCTCGAGCGCCGTACGCTGTGAATGATGGCCTCGTCGAGTGGAATCATGCCGTTGCGCTCTACAAAGTACAGTGGCTTCATCTCTGCATACGTGTGCACCAAGCGCTCGAGAATGAGCGCACTGCTGGCGCCAACAATGAGTGAAGCCATCGCAGTAGGGCATACCTGTCGCCTTTTTGTCCTTATGGTTTGATTTGAGCTCTAGAATCAGTGGCTTGCGATCCCTGTACACGATGCATCCAATAAGAATGACTGATACAACGTGCTCGCCGCGAGAGCTCTCTCCCTCTCGTTCACGTACTCTCCCTCGAAAAATGCAAAAAGCTCGGGATAGTATAAACACTGTGGCCGCATTGCACTTGTGAGTATGCGCACGCTTGTCTCTCTCTCTCTCTCTCTCTCTCTCTCTGAGTCGGACGCAGAAGTCGCCATACCAATGGTGGAACGAAGAGTAGTTCGCGTGGTGCATCCATTTGATACACAGCAGTCGGCTGGCCCTTGGTGCGGAGAGCGAACTCGAACGTTTGCTCCCATTCATCTGACTGCAGCGACGTGTCAGTACGAAGCGGCAGCTCTCTGAGCGGACAAGGGAACTTGTCGTCACGACGCACCGTGTCGAGGTGGCAGAGCTTCTCTTTGAACTCCCTCACAATCGTGCGGTGCTGAATGTCGGTCATTTCGAACTTGAACGGCGGTTGCCACTTGGGCGCCGAGGAGCTGGTGCTCGGCCAGTGCTTCCAGCGACCCTGAGCGAGCAGATACTGTAAGGCGCGTTCAATATCTCCGCCGCCGTAGTTGAGGTGCAGCCTGCAGTACACGATGTCGATGGTGTGAGCCGACGGCACAACGAGCAGTCTGCCAGGTGGTGGTGGTACACGTACCGAGTATTGCGCAAGCACACTCCTTCCTCGACGCATGAGATCGAGGTTTTGTCGTGGCCGATATCGACCACACAAGCCGACGTCAAGCCGGAACCCATCGCCGAAGCTACCGACTCCTGCACAAGGAAGATCGCCCCGAAGCCAATGTCATTGAGCAGCAGGCGCACCATCTCCTGAACCTCGTGAGTGCTGCACAGCCCCAGAATTCCAAAGTGAGTGACAGATGCTTCGAACCAAGCAGACGACGCGGCGGTACGCCGCACCGATAGATGTCAGAGATCACCAGAACCACGCCATGTTTCTAGAGTCACATTGCGATGAGCGGGGTGGCGTGGCGTGAGAGACGTGCCGCAGATACGAAGCGGCGTACCGTAACGTCGGCCTTGGAGAGCTTGAGCTGGTTCTTGATCAACGACCACCAGATATCGTACAAGTCGCTGTAGACAATGCGGATCGGACGCGTGCCATCGAGCATTCCGTTCTTGATCGGCCAACAGATGTCGTACAGCTCGGGATCGACGCCCAGCGCCTGGTTGCCCCACGAGCGACATCGTGAGCCCTCTCGTCGGCGTGGCATGCAGGCAGCGCAGTCGTCGGCACAGCACGAACCTCCTCTCCAACGATGAACGACGGCTTGACGGTGCGAGCGGTCCATTGGAACTTGGGGCCGTAGGAGTAGCCGTCGTCCTGCTCCTCGGGTATCGTGGCCTTGAGGCCAGTTGCCTGCGAGAGCGAGCGCACGAACTCGGCGTCAGCCAGCAGGCCTCAGGCTCTTGGAACCGAGCGGTTCATACCACAGGGGGAGCGCCAGTGGCGCGACGTCGAATGGTCGGGTCGAATTGTCTGCATAGCTCGGCGTGGATCGCGGACGTGACGGTGTCGAGGTTCGACGGCAGCTGCGAGGCCGCCAGCGAGCTCTCGGCATTGCGCGCCGGCTCGGGCTCGGGCTCGTCGTCGTCCTCCAGCACCACGGCTGCTGGCGCTGATACTGGCGTCGGTGGCGCCACAACCATCATGGCCGACGTACCATTGCCATTCTGTTGTTGTTGGTGGTATCGTGTTGGGTGACAGTGAGTCAGCTCGTTCGGAAGGTCGACGGCGAGCGAGCGGGTGAGTGGGTGAGTGAGTGAGTGATACCTGGCCGTCGATCGATGGCAGCTCGGGCGGCGGGGCGACGGGCCGCGCCGAGACAGCGACGTCAGCGGGCGTAGCGATGGTCAAATGCTTGCGAGTGTTCTTGGTGACGGTGTAGGAGTCGACGACAGAGCGGCGGGCGGCGGCCGCGGCGTCGGAGACGCGCGAGCGCAGACGCGCGATCACGTGGCGCTGCTCGAGCGGCCGCGTCGAGTCGGCGAAGCCGATGCGCACATGCATCGAGCCCGGGTGCAGGATGACGATCGAGCTGCTCGACTGCACGCACGGCAGCACCGACTCGGGCGCCTTGGGCTCGTCGCTCATCGTCGGCAGGTTGTTGGTGCTCGAGGCGAGGTTGCTCGAGCTGGCGCTCGCGCTCGCGGGCGTCGAGGCGCCGGCGAGATTCGGCGTCGACGAGCTCGGCGTCGAGAGCCCGGCAGCGGCGGCCGCCGCAGCTTCAGCCGCCTTGGCTTGACGACGGAGACGTCGTTGTAGTGCGCGAGCCATGGCCTTGGCCTCGGCCTCGGTGGCTGGTTGCGCGGGCGTCTTGGCCGAGGCCTTGGAGCCAGCCGACGCGGTCGGTGTCGCCGCCGCCCCATCGACCGTCTTCTTTCGTCGGCCCATCTGTCTATCTATCTATCTATCGGAGGTCAATCGTGAGATGGCGTGGTTGGTGAGCGGTCGATCGATAGATGGAGTGCGCGGTGGGCGGAGTGAGGTACGTGCACGCGAGCGCGACAGCAACGAACAACGACGATGACGCGAGGTCGCGATCGAGGTCGTCTCATGCTCGCCCGCTCGCGCACGCATCAAGCTCGCACCCAACCAACCAACCAGCCGTAGCACACACGAACGAGTCATATAGTCACTCACTGGCGGTTTGTTATCGCAACCGCTTGATGTTGCACATACGATCGACTCCGAAGCCGTGATGGCTGCCACACAGGACCACCGCCATCGACAGCCGCAGCGACACCATCACGCCCACGACCATGCCCACGACGCTCGGCCCACGCCAGCCATCGACACCGAACACGCTAGAGATAGAAGCACCTCTTCTGCTGACGATGATGGTGCTCGGTCCGATGCCCGAGCGGTGCACCAACGACGCGCCGACCCGCGGCGCCGCGTCGACATCAAGAGCTCGCTCAACCTCAGCTTCGGCTCGGTGTCGGTGTCGCGGCCGCAGCGAACCTCGAGCACCTCCACGAGCTCCAGCGCTCGGTACTCGTCGGCCAGCTACTTGGTCGACTCGACGAACGACCCGTCGCAGCGTGTCGTTGAGTCGTCGCGTCGCACATCGAGCGCCGAGCACGAGGAGGCCGACGGCACCATCGCGTGGAGCGTGCAGGCCGACCACGACGACTCGGACTCGTCGTGGTCGTCCGCATCCGAGAGCTCGACACGTCTCCGACACACTCGACGAGTTGGTAGCGGTGGCGGTAGTGGCCGATCACGACGAGGCCGAGGCGGACGACGGCATCATCATGGCAGTGCGTCAGCGGCATTGGACGCGGTGGACTACACGAACGCCATTGCGCCCGACGACGATGTCGAGGCCGACGGCGACGGCGATGTCGACGACCGCGACGACGACGACGACGATGGTGGCGACGAGGAGAACGAGATCTACCGCAACTTCCTACGTGTGCTGCACGAGCCACTGGCGTTCGACAGCAACTACTTTGGCGCCGACGAGGACGACGACGACCCGAACGAGGACCCCGACTGGGAGCAGGTGGTGGCCGAGGAGGCCAAGCTGGTCGACATCGACTGGGCGCCGGCCGACCTGCGCTACCTCGATCACCGCGTGCCGCTGGCCTCGTTGAGCGACGACATCGGGCCGTCGGGGCTGTCGCTCGGCTTCTCGGACGACATGGCCGCCATGCTGCAGCATCTCGTGGCCGAGCACTGGCGGCTGCTGCAGGAGAGCAGCCTCATCGCTCATGCCAGCTCTCTTCTGCCGCAGCAGCAGCAGCAACAACAGCACGATGTGCTCCCGGCCATCTACTCGTTGGCGTACGAGCTGGCACACCTGTCATTGGCTGACAGAGGCATCGTCGAGACGGTCGTCAGCGAGGCACAAGCTGCTGTCGCCGCATTCGCACCAACCACTGCCAGCATCCCCACTCAACAACAACAGCAACAACACGAAGCAAGCGACCAGCATCACTCGAATGCGGCCACGACAAGCACTGCCAGTAGCGCTTCCTCTTCTACGTCGACCACCGCCGCACTCGCTCCTACGAGCGCCTCGCAGAACACCGTTGGCAGTGGCACTTCGAGCAACGTGCAAGATGAAGCCGAATGCCAGCGACAGCCGATGCAAGCCGCCGAGTCAGCAGCTGCCGGCGGCGACGAAGAGCTGGCGCCGACAGCGGAGGCGGGCGACAGCGATCAGTCGGCGTTGCAGGAGTTGGCCATCATGTCGGCGCATGCCGTGCCGGCCAACACGGTGACAGCGCGCGCCGTGCAGGCACGCGTGGTGTACAAGCCGCGCATGGTGGCGATGCTCAAGGGCGACGTGGTGGTGCACGTCAGCCGGCTGCCCAAGCAGAAGAAGCGCCTCCCACCGATACCGTCGGTGCACCAGTTCGAGTGGGTGGTGGCGGCGTTGGAGCACCGAGCGCCTCTCAACACGGTGATCGGACGCGCAGTACCGAATCCGCTCGAGCCTCTGCGTGCCATCTGGGTCATGTTGCGCAAGCGCAGTCTGGCGTCCGCTGCTACTGCCTCCTCCTCCGCCTCCTCCGCCTCCTCCACCGCCACCGCTCCCGTGTCGACGACGGGACCGTCTTCGCGAGAGCAGCAACCACTATCGGCGCGCTTTCTCAAGGAGGAGGACGAGCTGTTGGCGATGCTGTTCGAGCGGTTCGGACACCTGCGCGAGGGACCATCGCGCTTCCTGCGGCGCTACTTTCCGCACCGAAGCAAGATGCAAGTGCTGGCGCGACTGCGCAGCGCCTACAGCGCCTACCGCGCGAACGCCATGTTGCTCGCGACTCCGGGGCCGCTGCCACGCTACGCCCTCGGTTATCGTGCGCAATTCGACGGTACCGAGTGTCGACTGCTGCGGCGTGCGTGCCTGATTGCGCGCGGCGACTGGGAGTTTGCGGCGCTGCACTTTCTGCCGCACCGTGGCGCGGCGCATCTGCGCTACTTTCAGGACCAGATCAATCGCGAGCTTGCTCGGCGCAACAACACGCGGCCGCTCGCAACGCCACGCCGCTCGAAACGAAGCCTCGCGCGCGACTCGCGTATCGCCAGACGCGGCAACAGCAACAGCAGCAACAGCAGCGGCGGTGGCAGCAACAACCTCGCCAGCGGCCACCCGCACGCACACCTCGCCAACGGCCTCTACGACGAGCACGAGTTCGAGCAAGAGGAGCTGCCCGACTCGGAGTCGGACTCGAACGAGATGAGCGAGGAGGACCTGAGCGACAGCGAGGACGAGGACTTTGATGACTATGACCTCGAGGACGAGGACGACGATGACGACAACGACGACCGCATCGAGGAAGAGGGCATCATACGCTTCTACGACTCACTCGCCGACATGGAGCACGATACGCTGCTGAGTAGCGACGAGGAGCAGAGCGACGGCGAGTCGCACCACCAGCAGCAGCGCCACGCAGCGCACCAACGCTCCAGCGTACCGATGCCGCCTCGGGGAAGTGGATCGAGCATTTCATTCGGTGACGAGGTCATGGATACGTACGAGATGGAGGACGAGTCGGACGAGTCGGACGGCGAAGAGCGCGAAGCACCGCGGCGGCCACCGGCGCACACTGGACCAACGAGCCGCAAGCGCATGAGGTCACCGGAACCCGAGGAGCGCAGTAGCAGCAGCAGCAGTACGCCTGCGAAGAGACAACGTGTGTCGAGCGTGGCGCGATGATAGAGCGCGAGTGTGTATGTAACCAACAGGTCGTGAATGGCTTCGTGTTGTGATTAAGTTAATGTACAATTACAAACAACAGCAACAGCTGTATAATTACGATGCAGCGTCAGCCTGCCCTCCTCGCTGTCGAGTGAGGTGGATTAGAGAGTAAGTACTGCCGAGAAGGGATGGGATGGGATGGGAGAGGATGGGAGAGACAGAGAGCTGTATAACTAACTCGCTAGCGAGATATAGATAGATGAACGCTCACACCAAGACGTGGAGCGTCAGAAGCGGCGAGTATGAGATGGGTACATTGGGGCGATCGGCGCACACGATCACCTTGCCATCACGGCAAACGCCACTGTACGCCACGCTGTTCTTGTCCTTGGACTTTTTGCTGGCCTCGAGTTGATACAGCGTGCACTTGCCATTGGGCATTCCGTTGACCCACTGGTAGAGGCATTCTTGTGAGTGGCAGCGAAGCATTCAAGTGCCATACGGTCGCGTGACGTACTTTGCCTTCCAGCTTCATGCCATTCTCATAATACAACACGCCCGAGCCATGCATCTGATGTACCGACGACGACGACGACGACCGAACGACCGGTTACATGAGTCGGCGAGCGAGTGGAGGCGAGGGCTGCGAGGCAAAGCGTACCAGCGACTCGCGGAAGGTGCCTTCGTAGCGATCACCGTTGCGGATCTCCAACAAGCCCTTGCCGTGCATTCGGCCGTTCAGCCAGTCGCCCGTGTACTTTTTGATCAGGCCACTGCAACAGAGTAGCGAACACTCGGTCGGTGAGTGAGGGAGACCAATTCGAGCAGCGAGGCAGTGGAGGCGGCTACACGTACGAAGCGATGATCAAGGTGCCAGTACCATTGAAGGCGTTTTGCTTCCAGTTGCCATCATACGAGTCGCCGTTCCTGTGTTGTGTTTTATATGCACGAACGGTAAGTGAGTGAACGGTGGCGAGCGAGTGCTTTGGCGCACATACACGAACGTCATCTTGCCCTTGCCGTCTTTTCGGCCGGCGAGCCATTGGCCTTCGTAGGTGCCCTCAGCGGGACTCACGAACACGCCTTGGCCGTGGCGGAGGTCGTCCTTCCATTGACCGTCGTAGGTGCAGCCGTCGCCGTACTCCATGCGACCCTTGCCGTTGCGCAAGCCGCACTCCCAGTCGCCCTTGTAGCTTCGGCCCGAGGATTTGTCGACCAACAATCCGTAATGGTGGCGCTGTGTGTCGAGTAAGCACCGGCAAGCGAGAGAGAGAGACGCGCTGCGGTTGTGTGAGGTGTACGTACGCTGCCATTGAGCCAGTTGCCGGTGTACGTGAGGCCGTCGCTTGTTTTCAGCTCTCCGAGCCCGTCCTGCATGGCCGCGAGACGAAGAGAACGTGCCCGTGCGCGCGTGGGAGAATCAGTGAGTGAGTACAAGGCGCTGTGGGGTTGCGCGTAGTGCGTTCGTACAGGTAAATCGTCCTTCCACTCGCCCTCATACACATCGCCGTTGGTGAGTTTCAGCTCGCCCTGTGGAGGTCACCATCTCGTGAGTGAGAGACGCACAAGACGGCAAACAAACGGTGAGACCACGGCGAGCCACATACCCGACCATGCTTCTTTCCGTCCTTCCATTGCCCAATGTACTGGTCGCCATTGGCGTAGACCAAGGTGCCAGCGCCATCTGCCAAGAACGGTGAGTAAGGGTGTGAGCGAGCAACGTGTGCGGCACACGTAGAATGGGCTCTCGCAGTATCATTTGACTAGCAACACACAAGATCAAGTGCGCCAGCTGGTTGAACTGCTGCTGCGGTGCCCGTGATGGTGGAGTTGGCGCAATCACGAGCGTACTTGGCATGTCGGCGCTCCACTTGCCAGTGTACTTGTCGCCTGTGATGAAGACCATGGTACCATCGCCATGCCGTTTGCCGCCCTGGAACGAGCCCTTGTACTCGCTGCCGAGGAATCGGTACACTCCTTCACCCTCCATCTGTACCACCGATATCATGAGGAAGGGCCAGTGCACAAGAGCGAGAGAGAGAGAGAGAGAGAGAGAGCGAGATAGATACCTTGCCTCTGAGCCACCAACCGGTGTAGGAAGCCGAATCGGGGAAGGTGTAGGAGCCGTAGCGCTTGTCGTCTTCGGGCGTCATGCGCGCCTCACGCTCAATTTGCAACAGTGGATCTTGGCCCTTGTTGATGCGCTCCATGTGTCCTCGCAAGGCTGTGCGGCGCGGCGATTCGGTGTGAGTTCACGCAAGCGCAGCGCTGGAGGAACGAGGGTGTGCGAGCAAACGAACCTTTACGAATGGCATCGACCCACTTGAGACGCTCCTCGGTCGAGGAGGTCTTCAGCTCGTAGACCTTGTTGGGACCCGTGACGACGAACGTGTCCATGCGCTTGACGGACGAGTCGTCGAGCCACACCAAATGCATGGGCCACTGGTACTTGGGCAGGACCATGTTGGCCTTGTTGCGCGCCTTGTTCTCGCTCAAATGAACCACTGCGCAAGGCGGCGTGGCGTGTGAGAGCGTGAACCTCAGCGTCGCAAGCTCGCACGAGCGAATGATCACGCACTGATGTCGTTGAAGACCCACAGGAAGACCTTGCGCTTCTCGCGCTGTTCGTTCAGGAGGCCCTCGTAACACAGTGCTCGATGCGGCACCACGAGGTCTTGGGCGCCTTGCTCGCACAGCTCGAGAAACTTGCGCTGCAGCTCGTGTTCGGTGATGTTGCGGTTCAAGTACGCTGCGACCTCCTCGATGACTGGCAAGGTGCGATCGAGGAGCTCAGTTTCAGGGTGCATCTCGGGCGTGCAGCGTTTCATTTCCTGCGTAGCCAACAAATCGTTAACGATCGCCAAGGAATTTGCACGCGAGAGAGAGAGAGAGAGAACGAGAGAACGATGCGCGTACCTTGAGCAACAATACGTAGCGTGGAATACGTTGGATGGGGCTGATGAGGAGCGACTCCATGCGCACCTTCATCTCGGACTTTTGGTACCAGACCTACTCGTTTCGCGTCGGGTGGCGGTCAATACAACGAAGCGAGGAGAGAGAGAGAGCACGCAAGAGTGAATGATGAACTCGATCAACGAACCTCGAGGTAATCGGTAAAGGCCTCGTTCTTCTTGAATTGATCGAGCAGCTGCGTTGCTCCATCGTAGTTCAAGCCATACTTGTCGTACATTTTGAGGAACGGAGCCTATGAGCAAGAAAGCAAGAGTGAGTGAGTGAGCGAGCGAATGAGCGAAAGGTAAGTACAGGTACTGACCATCTTGAGGAAGATATCAGCAATGCACGATTGCTCGTTCCAATCACGGAGGCGCTCTTCGAGTGCGTCGCACAGTTGCTTGTTGATCGGGATCAAGGTCGAGATGTTGCCAAAGATGATATCGACTTGCTCCTCGGTGATATCGACGTCACTGATGTTGGTGTTGCGGTTCAAGCGCGCCAGCTTCATCATTGGGACGTAGTAATGCTGTACGATATTACTGCTGCTTAGTCTCCGAGGTGCAGCGGCGTGGCTCCAAGCAAGCAAGCGAGCAAGCGAGCGAGAAAGGCGTGTACCTCGATGAGAACGTTGAGAGACTGGATGTAATAGGTTTCGGTTTCGAGGATCTCGCGAGCGATGCGAGTACGTTGGTCGACTGGCGATTCGGAGCTGGGTCGCGGAGAGATCAGCGCATCGCCAAAGTCGTCGTCAAGCGTTTCGGCAGCATCGAGCGACGACGAGGCGCTGGCTGGCGAGTCACCCTCGCGCACGATCGTCAAGTCGGCGGGTTTCTGGTAGATAGCGATGCGACGCGATGGTGAGTATCGACCAAGGCTGAGCGGGGCGCGCGACGCGAGGGCAGGGTACCTTCTTCTTGCGCAGAGTCGAGAACATCTTGGCGGCATCACGCGCCGAGGAACGAGCAGACGACGGCGAACCTGAGGGGTCGAGCGAGGCATTGGAGGCAGAGGCGCTGGAGATCGACAGCGGCGTCGTGGGCTCGCGAGCCTCGGGCGACGAGTCGTTGGTGACCGGCGTGGTGGGCTGCGACGAGAACGACGACGACGAGACGTGCGGCGTCGAGGGCGTCGCGAGCGACGGCAGCGAGAGCGCCTGCGGAATGGGCGTGGGCGCAGGCGTCGGCGCAGGCGTGGGCGGGATCGGGAAGCCTTCGGGCGGCGTCCACTGCACGGCACCGGTGGTCCTGTTCCAGTAGTAGTACTCCTTGGAGTCGGCGTCGAGCACCTTGTCCCACACCTCGCCGTTGATGGTGGCCTTGTTGTAGTCGACCACCGGCGCGTCCTTCTTGACCGCCACCCAGCCGCTGTTGCCTCCACCACCGCCGCCGGCGCGCACGGCAGCAGCCACTGCACTGGGCGAGCCTGAGGCGGCGGCAGCGGCGGCGGCAGCAGCCATGGCCATGGGCGAGGTGCCCGTCGACGATGATGATGACATCGACGACGACAAGCCAGAGGGCGCCGACGGGCTGGCAGCCGAGCCGCTGTTTGGTGTCTGCACGCCCGAGCCGGTCGAGCGCAGCACCTGGTGGCGCAGGCCACCGGTAGAGTCGGCGGCCGCTCCAGGCAGCCGCACGGCGCGACTCGGGATGGGCTCGGACGACGCCTCGTAGAGCGGCGCCGGCGTGCGCTTGGTGGGCGTGGCCACCGATGGCGACGAGGCAGTCGAGGCCGCTGCAGGCGAGCCACCACCACCGCCGCCGCCGGTGGCCGAGGAGCACGACTCGAGATGCAACGTCACATCCTCGAACTCGCCCAGGCAGAACGGGCACGAGATCAGCTTCTTGTTGGGCTTCTTCTTGCTCTGCGCACGGAGAGATTGAGCGAGCGGACGCGGCCAAGATACGGCGTCAGCACGCGAACACGTGACGAGTACGCAGCGATACGTACACCGAACATTGCGACGGCGCTGCTTGGGGACTGTGCTGATGCACGGGCCTGGTTGATGCAAGGCGGTACTCGAGCGGTCACGCCACTGGACCGGGTGGGAGAGAGCGACCAGGCGCGCTGTCACACGAGGCGCCAACCAGCGAACCAGCGAACCAGCGAACGAACGAGCAGGCGCTGGCAGGCGAGATACGCGGCGCACGACCGGACAGAAGCAGAGCTCTCCCGATCGACCGAGCGATGGAGCGATTGCTCGATCGACGGGAGCAGGAGGGTGCTCGCGGCAGCTGCGGGAGACCGAGGAGCGGCAGCAGCAGCGGCAGAAGCTCACGAGCAGCGAGCACGAGCAGCAGCGGCGATGAATGAATGAGACAACGAGAGCGCAATCCCGGCTGGCAGACTATTTGGCTGAGTGAACGCCTTCATCACCGAAAATCCCTCAGCTCGTTTGGTCGGTGCTCCCACGCCGCCCGGAAAAGTAGGGAGCATCGGTACTTAGGCGATTTCCTCAGGGCTCGCTTTGTTCACTGCTTTCCCCTCCTCTCGCGCACCTCCACCATGGCGCCCTGTTGCATATCTCCGCCGCGTTGTTTGTTGCAATGGATCGACGAGTACGACGAGTTGCCCGCCTCCGGGTCATCAACATCAAGAAGCAGGAGGAGGAGGTAGAGGAGGTGGTATGCTGCAGCTACGCCGGTAGCGCTGTCGCCGACGCTATGATGGTGGAGGAGGAGCCACTAGCGATGCTTGACGACGACGATGACGATATCGCCTTTGATACTGCGACGGTATCGCCGCAGCCATGGCCGCCAGCCGTTGTCGTGGTAGCTCCTGCGCAAGTCCCAATGCGCCGTGACCTCTTCTATTCTGCCGAGAGCTTCTTGGTAACTGCCGAGCGCCCTGCTGCGCTCGCAGCTGGCGAGCCGAGCACGACGCTCCCGCCGCCGCTCCCGCCGCCGACGTCGCCGTTTGCATCTCTTCTACCGATGTGGTCAGAA
>Ga0209935_1000396_pt1 | contig 117462 bp, 83 predicted proteins | sample ThiBio_1000_plan_2_FD_183958 | JGI IMG/M metagenome (GOLD analysis project Ga0209935, IMG submission 183958) | Wastewater bioreactor microbial communities from Cape Town, South Africa - Thiocy_cont_1000_plan (SPAdes) | ecosystem: Engineered > Bioreactor > Thiocyanate-remediating >... | reverse complement strand
TAAAATGAACAATCTTATAAAGTTTGATAAGCTTTTTTAAACTAAAATAGGCTTTCTAGATAGGCACTTAGGAAGTACTTGGTATGCTTTTTATAAACCATTACGTATATATAGTAGGAAGTTAGGGATTAACTAAGGAAGAGAAAGAGCATAACAAGCAGTTATCCTCCAGTCGTATGCAAGTAGAACATAAAATAAGGGATTTGAAGTTATTTAAAATTATTTCGGATGTATACCGTAATTTCCAAAAGAAATACAATTTACGATTCAATATTATAGCTGGTATTGTTAATATTAAATATGGATTTTAAATAACTTACTTCTTCAGGAGATAGTTTCCTATATCTCTTAGCACCTTTTCTTGCTTTCGCAGAAGGTCTATTTTATGATGTTGCTAAAAACACATAGAAACGGCGCTTAAGTTATGGCGATTGTTGCACTAAGTGCATGTTCACATATCTATGTGGATCGCCACGCCCACTTCGTGGTCGTCCTTGATAGCTTACCTAGTGAGCGTGGTAATCGCGAAGACCGGAAAGTAAAGGCTTCGCAACGTCATTGCGATGGCTTCACTTTTGCTCGCCATAACAGTAGAGAAGCAATCCAATCCAATTTAATTTGGATGTAATATTGATTCTAGTTCTCTTCGATACTGTTTTATTTTCTTTGCTTCAAACTGTTCTGTAGCATCTCGCATGCTTAAATTAGGGAGCAACTTATGATCCATGATAGACGTTCTACATGTTGGACAATCCTTTTTTCGCTGTAACCAGTCTAATAAGTTTGCATGACTAAAAGTATGTTCACATGGAGTGATAACAGGATCTAAAAATTTATCCTGTAGAATGGGGCAGCACAAGGATTTAGGAAATTTGATTTTAAACAATGGGGATGCATAGCTAACATCTTGGTCTAGGATAGATTGATAATATTGATAGTATTCCTTGTATTTCTTGGTTAGTCTAGTTTCACTTCCTATCCCTTTTGAAATTAAATTGTAAACAGCAGTTATTAGGTTATTCCGTTCAGCTAAGTATATGGCTGCATCCTTTTTTGTCTCCTCTTGTTTACTATTTTCTAATAGGGCTGTATTTTTTTCTCGTTGTATTCTTCCACGTTCTTTCTCTAACAATTGGTTCCTATTCGCCACTTGTTTTCTCTGTTTTTGTATATTAGCAGTATAACGTGCAACTAAATCTTGGAAATAGCTTCGGGAACGCTGTGCATCCTCAATCTCTTGGCCATATTGTTCTAAAACTTGTTGCTGTTGTTCTAATTCTTTATTGATCTGGCCAATACGCGCTTTGTTAGCAGCTTCATCCCTCTTTTTACCATAAATAGAAACATCAAATTTTTCTTTGGGTTGTAGATATACATAACCTTTGTAAGTTGCCTTATATATACCCTTTTCTTTGTCTATAAATTCACTCTTGAATTGTACTTGTTCTCCCCTCTTTGTAGGGGGGATATTACCATACAAGCCTGTTATTTCTATAGTAGTAAAAGGAGGGCCGTTGTATTGAATGTCGGCATCTCCATATGCATTATATATCCAATGACAAACCTGGTCATCCGTATCTAATTCAGCCTCTTCTCTTGTCAGATCAGCTATCGTATTTTGACTAGCTGCTTTTTTCCTTTCTAACTTAGCAATCTTCTGACCATATACTTGTATATGCTGTTGTAATTCTAGAATCTTGGGCTCATCTTGGTTAGCTTCTTCAGGGTTAAGTCGGTCAATGTGAGCTTGATAGAGATTTATTAGCGTTTCACAGGATTCAATTTTTTCATTATTTTTATTGATACTCTCATGCGCGTGTACAAAGGCCATCAGCTTACTAAATAGATCAACTACTATTTCATCTAATTGTTTATTAAACTTTTTGCGAACCTCATCATATTCTGAAAAATTAAAATTGTCTTGGGAGATAGGCTGTAAATCTTGTAGCAGTTTTTCTATCTGGCTTTTACTTTCAAACTGATCAAAAAGATCAACTTGCAGTGTATTGGTTTTATTATCACGTATCATTTTTAGCATGGATAGAATTTGGCGAGTTTGTTTGTATTCTTTATTATTCTTGTTGCCAGCTTTTTTCTGCTTGGTGATTTTCTCTAGCTTATTTTCTTCAACTTTTATTAAGGCTTCTATTTGCTTATGTATATTTTCTAAATTCTCTTTTGTTCCTAAGCCAGAGGGAATCTTGTTATTAAATACGAATAAAATGGAGTTAGGTTTAATGTCTCCTTTAAGTAGCTGACTTAGCGTCAAGCTAAGTGTTCTCATACCGTTTCCTCTGGTATGTACAAGATCTAGCGGATCAATAACTGCAATAACACCTGAGATGTCTGCTGCGGAGTTAATAATTAGTTGAGTGGCTATAGAAATTTTGACTTGCTCTTCTTCTGGGCCAGTATGGTCAAACCCAGGCAAATCACAGTATACCTTTTCAGATTCAGAATCCTGAGTGGAAAAAATAGCTGGAAGAAACGTACTTGAAGTGTAACCATGCCCTATTGTGGAACAATCTTTTTGTGGGTCTTTGGGTTCGTCTTTAAGTTCAGCAATAAAACCTCCCATTCCATTATTTTTTTGAACAAGCCGATTTTCTGTAAGATATTTGGCAAGTGTAGTCTTGCCAGCTCCAGTGTTACCCAATAGCAGAATAGTTTTTTTTCCCTTTGCTTTTTCTGCATTCCTGGTTCCTTCCTCAATAAAAGGTTGTATATCTTGAATTTGAAACTCATCCTCTCCAGATTCATTGTCATCGTCGTCTGTTTCAGAATCTGACTCTTTTTCTTTTCCCTTGCCCTTCTTTTTCTGATCCTTTCCTCCACCTAACAAACCCTCCATGCGACCTACACCTACATAATCTACACCTACACAATTTTTTATGATCTGGATAAATTGTTTTTGCCAAGCAGGATTTGTAACCGCTGCTTCTGAGGAACTAAATCCTGGCTCTATAATGACAGGTAATATTTTTCTAATAAATCCTGTCGGGTAATGTTCTTCTACGATGGCTTGTAGTTCACCGTTCTCGTTGTCTTCAAATTTTACTTGATATCCCTCTCGTGTTGTGCATATCTGATTTTTTAATAGGGTGGCCATATGGGGGGTAACATTGGATCGTCGAACTGTTGTTCTTTTGGCTGCAGAAGCTTTCTGAACAGCTACTAAATTTTGGTTATCCTTATAAATAGTCTTACTGCTTCTTTTAACTAATCTGGTGTCTGTTATCGGCGCCTTTGTCCTTTTATCAATATGTTTGATCGATTTTTTTTCTTGGACTATTGTTTTTGGATAAGTATTGCTGGTTAATTCAATTGGTCTTTGGGTTGTGAAGTACTGTGGTTGATTAGGAGGGGCTTGATTTATAGAAGCTACCTCTGCTGTTGTAGTACTCGTATGGAGGGGAGGTAATGTTGCACGATAATCGGAAGAAGCGTTTATCTCGCTGGCTGGTTGCGGATGTACTGGAGTAGTGAGATTACTACAACTTTCCAGTAGGAAACCAAATAGTAGTAGCCGAGCTATTAATCTTTGGTATTGGTTAAAGGGTAATGTTACAACTTTCATAAGTACCTAGTTATAAATGTTGGACTTAGAAGTAAATAAAAAAATATGACTAAAGCAATAGATATTTTTGTTTTTATTTATTAGACTTCTTCTGAACCCGTCGTCTTGAGTCCCCTGGATTCGTCAGTAATTTGTTCAAAATCTTCATTTACTATAGTAAACTCCGGTTTCTCATAAATTTCTTCCTGCCCAGCGAACCCAATCCTTGGTTTCAGAAGAAGTCTATTTTTTTTACTAGCAACCAGGTGTTTGTGAAATTTAGAATGTGTAAACTTTACGGTTAGTGAGGGGAGCTTAGTTATAGTCAGTACCCCTCCTTTACAGCGCCCTCAGAGTCACCCGTTAGGTGACTCTGAGGGCGAGGATAAAAGATTTTTCCTTTAGAAAGGTGATCTAATATCTATGATAGATGTAGGAATTTACATTCCATTGCCCTCAAAGTTACCTGGAGAAGACTCTGATGAGAGTAAAGGAAAGGTAAGAGGCACATACCATACTAGCGTTTTATTTTGCAAACAAATAAGCTATTTTTGCAATGGCTAGCTAGTAGAAAGATGAATAATAAAAATAAATTTAGAATTTTACACTATGTATACGTGGTACTGTTCATGGTTGGAATAGGAACTACAGTAGGTTGTAACGGTGAGGAGATTAATCTTCCGCCTAAAGGTGATGATAAAGTTCAAGCTAGCCATGAGCAAGCATTACAATCACAACAGGAAACTATTATACGTTTAGAAAATTTAAATGAAAATAGCCCTAAGGAGCTATGGGAGCGATTTTTTAAACAGCGAGGAAGCTTAGATTGTTGGAAGGAATTATCTGTAGCCTCAGATCAAGAAAATGAACGTTTAGAATTCTTCTTTTGCAGATTTAAAGAACCTTCCATAACAATAAGCGAGCAAGACCAAGTCGATCAGGTGACTCTAGGAATTGTAAAATATTTGGTTTGTCATCAGGTGCCTGTAAAAACTTTAAGAGTTATAGGCGATAATTTTAACCATAGATTTAAAATTAGTTTCTTACCGAATGAAGTAGCTAATCTTAACAGTTTAAAAGAGCTTGATATAAGCTATAACGGGCTTAAAGACGTTGAGCAATTTCTAGCTGTTTTATGTAATCTTCCTAGTTTGAAAAAACTATGTTTGGGTAATAATCTTATTACAGAATTACCGGCTGAAATGGCTAATTTGGAGAACTTAGAAGAAATTGATTTAACCAAGAACCAGCTCAAAGTATTTCCAGATGTTTTATGTAAGCTTCCTAATTTAACGACCGTAAAATTAAATGATAATCTTATTAAGGAATTACCGCTTGAACTAGCTAATCTTAGCAAGTTAAAAAAGATTTATCTTTGCAATAATCAGTTTGAAACGGTTCCAGCTATTTTATGCAACCTTCTCAGCTTAAAGGAGCTTTATCTAAGCAACAATCTTATTACGGAGTTACCGACCAAGATAAGTGACCTCAAACTTGAGCAATTCTGGATAGATGATAATAAACTTACAAGGTTACCTAGTTCTTTATTAACTTACTTGGAGAATAAAAGTCTAGTGCTTATGATGGGCGAGAATCCTTGGATTTGGCTGGATGATAGGATTGAAGAGTCTAAACACCTAAAACCAATTGATATAAAAGAATTAAAAAAAGCTGCTTACGCGAGGTTCCCTCGTAGTTTAAAAGTAATTTGTATGCAGTGTATAGAAGAAAAACTACAACCAAGGCAGCACAAAGAAATTGACCAATATTTACCAGAAGGGCTTCAACACGAGGATAGAGTACAATTGATTAGACAAGCTTATCATCTGGAGGATAAAAATATTGTATTCTTTTGCCAAATTCGAAAAGATGATTGTTATAATAATGGAATATTTCCGTTTTACATGGATCATCCGCTAGCTACACAAAAAGACGTTACTCATATGCTTGAAGAAGTGGAAGGTTTACTTGAAGATGCTGAAGAAGGGCAACTTTATAAAGTTGTAGCAGAGTGTCCTATCTATACTGAAGAGCAAAACACAGAAGATTTTATGTCTGTAGGTGGGGAAGGGCAGCCTTGTAGCAATATGTAGGGTTAGCTAATGGTACATGTTCACCTATCGTTAAAAAATCTTGCTTTTAGCTATGCTACTGCCCTCAGAGGGGACTCTGGGGGGAGAGAACTGTTTACCACCCATAAGTAATACCTGCTAAAATATGCGTTCCACTAGTAGGTGTGTGTAAGTAATGGTTATTCGCTTTAGCTAAGATATTCTGGCAATCTATAAAAATAGAGAAACGTTGATTCCATAAGTATTCAACACTTACACCAATGTCTACTACATCGGGTAAAGAAATAGCAGTTTGCGTATGAGGATCTAAGGCATGTATGCCGCCTAGCCAATAGCATTTATTTTTTAATAAGATCTTATCATAAAAATTATACGTATTTAATAATTCTAAAGTGTATTGAGGTCTGTGCCATGCTTTTGGTAATTCACCAAGCTCATAATAAAAATAGGCTCCTTGAAGGCGAGTTATTAAAGCTTCTGCAAAGCTAACTTTTGTAAGCTCAGCAAATATATTTAATACGTTAGCTGAATGCGCGTATTTAATATCAAATTCTCTAGGTTTAGTAGGGTGGTTGACAAAACATGGCCAATTGTGATAGTTGGCTACAGATAGCCCCACATGGCCGCTAAGCATCTCTAACAGATCGCTGTGAACACCTGCATAGACAACCCAATTCTGATTCGTATGTCGTATGGCTACCGAAGGTGTTAACCATGGATTTTCTATTATCAAGTCTTGCCATGTATTAGGTTGAATGGTCCCACTTAACCTTACATAAGGCCGCAATAGTTTGGTAAATGCATAACTTATTTTAAGTTCTGGATATAGATCAAAATTTTTAGATAGGGCGGTGGCATCATTTTGGTAAGCTAAGTTGGCTCCTGCTTGCATGGTAAAATCTTTAAAGCTGACCTCTAAGCTAGGTTTAAAATGGCTTATATAACGCTTTAATGTAGCAGCATGCGGATTTGTATACTGGATTAGATGTAGATCTAACTCGGTTTTTAGTTTAAAGATTTCATTTATCATGTAGTCAACCTGCATGAGACCTTTTTCTTGACTTTCTTGAATAGATTGATGGTTACGGAGATGAATAACCTGGGCATCTACCTGATAGTTGAAAGGAGCTGGCAAGTGATTATAGAGTGTGGTGTGTAGCCCTATTTGATGATAAGCATGATATCTATGAGGGTCATTCTCTGTGTTATTGATGTTGTTGATGGAATGAATGAGTGGGTATTTGTCCCCCTTATATTGTACTGCTCCTGTATATACTAACTTTTCTGTAAGCGTCTTTAAATGAAGTTCTATATCATTGTGATATGCTTCGAAGTAATTTTTTTTGCCCTCAGATAAGTGACTTAGATGAAGACCATATGCATATTTATCATTTCTAGTATTATCTAAAAATGCTGCTATATAGGGCATGTAGTAGTTGCCGTGCCCTAGTTTCAGATAATTACCATAGAGCCTTGATATCATATCTTGTTTGGCTCTGAGTATTTTTACTTTATGCTCTAAAGGTTGAAAGCTAGGCTGCATGTCATACAGATCATACTGTAGCTTAATACTAGATTTCTCTATAGGTAGGGGTAGGGGAGCTTTTTTAAACAACCGTGTCGACTCCGGTAATTCATTTTTCCTTTCTTTTTGAATGATAAATTCAGCCTCCTCAATACTACCTTGGGGAGCGTTGGCTTTTGTATAGGTGTTACCAATAAATAAGCTTAGGATTATGTAAATAAAGGGTCTTGTGTGCATAAATTAATTATTTTGGTCTTCCTCTAGCGTTTTAAATTCATTATTCTCCTTTTGAGTTGGAGCTATTTGAGTAGCCTGTGCTAGGCTATCTGCTTCTAGTTGCTGGTTGATTAGTTGTAGCTTTTCTTGGGCCGTATGGACCATGGTGGTATCACTGGCATTGTCTACGATAGACTGTAGCGTTGCCTTTGCCTGAAATATTTCATGTAAACCTATGTAGTTATCTGCTATGAGCAAAAAGCTTTTATTGGTCCATGCTGGGTAATTAGTAAACTGTTTATTAAGCATAAATAAGGTTTCTAGCGATTGGTTATATTCACCTGATTCATAATGAACTTGGGCTATTAAATACTGGGATTCGGCTGCGTAGTTATCTTGTCCACTCGCTATAATTTGTTTGAAATATTGTAATGCCTCTTGTTTTTTACCCTGTTTCATAGCTGCTTTACCTAAATAAAGAGATGCTTGGTTGACAGCATTTACGGTGATGTTACCTTGCTTAATAATTTGTGAGGCTGCTTGATTTACTTCATCATATTGTTGTAGCATATCGCTGCTTTTCATAATTCCTTCTAAAGCATAATACAACTCTTTTTTATTGCTAGCCCGTTCTTTAAGCTCGCTATAATGAGCTAGGGCCGCTTTGAAATCTTTATGTTTATAAGAAATAGCGGCTATACGTGACAATACCTTATTATAAAACGGACTTTGTTTATTTTTGCCCGCGATATGATATTGTGTAAGAGCCCTTTCATCATTGTCTAGCCTATAATAAGCCTCAGCTAATAGAAAGCTAGCTTCGTCTAGAAGCGGACTGTTCGGATAGCTGACCATAAAATCTGTTAAATATTCGATGGCTTGGCTATAATTTTGACTATAAAATAGATTCTTAGCTGCTTCGAAGTTGATTGTTTCTAACTTATCGCTACGTGGATTGGCAGCTTTGTAGCTAGCTAGATATTGTTGTAGTTTTTCGGGTTTTCCTTCTTGTATTACCAGTTTTGGAAGTTCTAAAAGTGCACTTTGTGCATTGGGATGTGTAGGGTAGTCTCTTAATAATGCTTCGTAGTCTTCTCCAGCTTCTGCATATTGTTTTAGGTTTACCCTTGCAATAGCCCTATTCAGCAATGCATCTGGAACCAAGGGACTATAAAGTTTTTTCTGAATAAAGTTGGTAAAACCTTTGATAGCTGATGCATAATCTTGGTGCTGCAAGGCTAGATATGCATATTTGTATAATGCTTTTTCATAGTAGGCAGTGGTTTCGTAGTTTTGGATGATCGTTTCTAAATTTTGCCGTGCGGCAGTAAAGTTATTGAGTAAATCATAGATGAGGGCTTTTTGATAACAGCTATGTGCAGGATAGTCAGGTTGGGCTTGCTCATACAGTGCTAATGCTTTTGAGTATTGTTTAAGTACGTAATAACAATCGGCTGTGCGAACTACTGCATCTGAGCGCCAGGTGTTGGATGTTTTACTGGTACATAAGCTTGTATATTCAAGAAATAGCGGCAGCGATTCTTTATAATTTTCCATATTAAAGTAAGCATATCCAAGTCCATAAACAGCATCTTGATAATAAGAGGTGTCTTTTTTGCCTTTCATTTGCACGACTGGTTGATAATGGCTGATCGCTTGTGGATATGCCTGCTGTGCTGCATAGCTTTCTCCTAGCCAGAGGTGGGCTTGTAGATTTATATCTGAATCATAGGTATAAAGTAAAGATTTTTCGAACCATGTAATTGCTTTGTCGTAATCTTCTTGGTTAAAATATGAATTGCCTTTATAAAAAGTAGCCTTTTGATAAACTTGTAAAATGGCATCTGGCTTTTCTGCCAACCCCTCAATATAGCCGATGGCTAAATCATAATTATTTGTATCTAAGTAAACTTGACTCAGTAACTTGTCTACGATCGCTGTATGTTCGTTGTTAGGATAAGACTTTTTAAATTTTTGAAGTGCATCAATAGCTACAGGAAGGTTACCTAGTTCGTAACTAAGTTGGGCGTATTGGAAGGCAGCTTCTAATTGTATGTCATTAAGAAAGTTTAATTGTCTTGCTTGATCAAATGCAGCTAAAGCCAGGTTCTTTTGATTTGTTTTGATGTATATGAGTCCCATATAATAGCTGGCCAGCTGAGAAAATTTTCCCCCTTTTAAAGCCAATTCTTTCAAATATTTGAGCGATTTGTAGTTGTCCCCTGTTTGGTATAGCGCATAAGCCAACCGATACCGTATCTCATCGGTTACTTCCGATGGCTGTAAATAGTTATAGTTTTCATAATGTAGAATAGCCGTTTTATAATTTTTTAAAAAGAAGTAAGATTCGGCCGTAAGGAGTTCTATGTCTTCTTGGTTTTTTAAAGATGGTTGTTTGACTTGTATTTCCTTCGCATACGCTATTACTTCATCAAATTTTTTTGCTTGATACAAGACTTCCAAGATGAGATAGGGAACAACAGCCTCATATGCTTCATTTTCTCCAGCTTTATATAAGTCTGTAAGTGCTGTTTTGTAATCTCCCTTTTTTAAGGCCAGGTAACCTGCATAATAGTTGCTGGCAGCTGTATAGGGTCCATCATGATTTTTGATGTAGTTAAAGTATTCTAAAGCTCGGTCAAAGTCTTTTTCACTCAAATAGGCATATGCCAATCTATACTGTAATTCGGCTCTTAAGGCATTATCTACCTGATTGAGATCCACAGCCAGGTAATATTCAATACATTTGGCGTAGTTCTGTTTGTTGCAATATATGTTGCCTAGTTCATAGTAGGCTAAGGTAGCTTGATGATGGTGTGGATATTTCCTTACAAATTGATGAAAACGTTCTTCGCCATCAGCCCTATCCAGCTTAACAGCACAAAACGCTGCATAATAAGAGGCTTCTATGGCATATTCGCTGCCTGGATGCTCAGCGACGTATCTATCCATATAATCCTGTGCTGCCTCATATTTTTGTTTTTCAAACAACTCGATAGCCTTTTGAAAATCTGAAGGGGCTGTACGTGCGGTCAGCAGCGCTTGCCCGTAACTACTTGAGTTATAGATAAGCGATATGATCAAGATGGAAATGTAATGCAATAGGGTTTTCATTATGATACTAAGCTAATAAAAGTGAAAATTTATATGACACCTAAATATATCAGTGTAATAGCTTAAATACTAATTCTTTTAAAATTTCTCCTTCTCCTACAAACGGATAAGCTACTCCTTTGAGCTGCATATCTGCTTCTTGTAAATAGTTGATGTTTTCAATGACTTTATTGATAGAATATTTTTTGGAAGCTGCCATATATTGTGGTATAAAATAATTGTTTACTTGTAAAGCTTGGGATAAAACTTGTGGAGACTTATCTCGAGCCTGATGAAGCAAAAGTATTTTACTGAAAAATGTAAATAATAGCGCAATCAGCGGTATAGCTACCTGATTTTTGGCGTTATCTACCAACTGAAATATAATCTGATTAGCTTTATATACATCTCGTGAAGCGATTGCATGCTGTAGTTCAAATGCATTAAACTGTTTACTAATTCCTACGTATTCTTGGATGATGGTATCTGTAATTTTATCTCCTGGCTGCAAGTTCAAAATTACTTTGTCTAACTCCTTAGCTAACCGACTTAGGTCGCTCCCTACAGATTCTTCTAACATGAAAATAGCCTTTTCAGAGATGCTCATCTTTTTTTCTGTAACATAGTTAGTAATCCAAGGTGACAACTGATTGTTGTATAGGCGGTTGGAGTTTGTGAAGATAGCCTGTTCTACTAATACTTTACTTAAAGTTGTTTTATTAGATAGCGTCTTATGTTTGTATCCAAAAGCTAATATAGTTGTTGGATTGGGTGACTGCAGATAGTTTATTAAAAAAGCTTGACCTGCATCGCGATGTAAATCTTGTAAGTCTTGTGCTTCTTTTACAATAACTACCTGCCTTTCTGCTCCTACTGGATATTGCTTAGCCTGGGCTATAACTTGGCTGATAGTATGCTCTTTACCATATAGGATTGTTAAATTAAATATCTTTTCCGATTCATCTAATATCTGATGTTCTAGATAGTCTATGATACAATCTATATAATAAACTTCTTCTCCTTGAAGGAAATAAACAGGGGCATATTGTCCATTTTTGAACGTATCTAGTACCTGTTGTGCTGTCATAGTAGGCATACGTATGCAAAATTAATAAACCATGAACCTGAGAATAAAACTTATATAATGATTTTTTAAACTACGATCTTATTTTGGATTGTAAAATACATAAAATCATCCTTTTTTCAGATAAAAGTTGTCCTAGTATTATTTTTCTGATAACTTTCATGCTGGATGACTGCTCGAAGTTTCTTAATTAAATAGAAATGGAGGATCTTATAAGTAGACTTCTTCTGAAACCAAGAATTGGGTTCACTGGGCAGGAAGAAATTTGTGAGAAACCGGAGTTTACTTTAGTAAATGAGGATTTTGAACAAATTACTGACGAACCCAGAGGGCTCAAGGCGAAGGTTTCAGAAGAAGTCTAAATATAATCGATCTTTTAGAGATTAAACCAGCATCTTTCAAACTCTTTTATGATTGCATACATTCAGGGAAATCTTGTTTATAAATCACCTACACAGATTATTGTGGATGCAGGTGGAATAGGGCATGAACTCTATATTTCGTTGCATACCTATGAGGCGCTAAAGGAAATAGTGCATGGTAAAATTTTTACCTACTTACATATTACCCAGGATGCTCACACATTATATGGTTTTGTGAATATAGAAGAAAAGCAATGGTTTTTACATCTTCTTGGTGTAAATGGTATTGGGCCACGTGTAGCTATCACTATTTTATCTTCATTGAGGCCGAACGAACTTCAGCAGGCTATTATAACCCATAATACCGCCGCATTACAAGCTATTAAGGGCATAGGTCAGAAAGTAGCTCAGCGTATTATCTTAGAGCTACATGGTAAAGTAATGAAACTTGACACGATGCTACCTATTCAACCAGGTGGCCAAGGCGATATATACCAAGAAGCATTGGCAGCGTTAATTAAATTGGGCATGAACAAAACAAATGCGGAGAAATCGATGGCTGCAATTTTAAAGAATTATCAAGGTGAAATAACCGTAGAAATGCTTATTAAGCTCTCTTTAAGTAGTTAAGTTCACTATTTTTAATATAAAATATCGTATAAAATCTTACAAAGGATATATACTTGTGTCAAAGAACGAAGAATGTATATACGCTATCAAGCAACTTGATGGAAAGTCAGAAATAAATTATTCAATTTGGTTGCTTTTATCATAGAAATCTTCCTGCCCAGCGAACAAAATTCTTGGTTTTGAAAGAACTCTATTTTTTTACCTCTTACCTCACATCCGCTCGGTTTTACCAAGTGGAAAATAATCATCACTCGGCACAGCCGAGCGATTGATTAGGAGAGTTAGTAGAGATAGAAAAAAACTATGTCTCTGATTCTTCCAATAGTTCTAGTTCAGAGACAGCTTCTTCTACTGATCCCACTAAAGTTGAATCTCCTGTCTCAAATACTCCTTGGAGGGAAAGAAATTTTAATACATCATTTTTACCTATTGATGCTGAAAGTATACAGTATATTAAAGAGATAGGTAGAGGAGGCATGGGTCAAGTTTTTAAGGCTAAATACCAAGAAAAAGAAGTAGCGGTTAAAAGTCTCCATAACCTTGACAAAAAACAAATTGATGCTTTCAAAAAGGAAGTTATAATTATAGCAAATCTTAAGCATCCAAACATTATTAGTTTTCTGGGCTTTTTTACAACTCCGGGGATGATTTATCGACCAGGACCTTATCCTGAACAAGATGCATTCATGATGGAGTATGCGTCACAAGGTTCATTGTGGAATTTGTTAAAAAGTCACAAGGAAGTTAGAGATTGGGATACTGAATGGAAACTACGCTATCAAATTGCCTTGGATGTGGCTGAAGGGTTAAATTATTTGCATCAGTGGGATATAGTGCACTGTGATTTAAAGAGTGATAATATTTTATTGGATAGTAGAGGACGAGCAAAAATTACAGATTTTGGTACAGCTGCATTAAAAACGGAAAATCAGACGTATGGAGAGTAGCTAGGTGGAACTTGGCGATGGATTGCACCTGAACTATTTGGTCAAGATAAAAATAGTAAAGCTGGTGATGTATATAGTTATGGGATGGTATTATGGCAATTGGAAGCTCGTAGAGAGCCATTTGAGCAGTATAATAATGCTTATCAAATTGCTAAATATATCTCAGAAGGCAATAAAGAAAATATCATTGATTATAATATTGATTCAACAATCAAAAAAATTATAGAATAGTGTTGGTTAGCTGAGTTGAAACGTCCTAAAATGAAGATTGTGAAGCATTTGCTAGAGTCAAATCATCCTGATTTTGAAGTATATCATCAAGAGTATTGCTTAGGAGAAAAAGCAGAAAAAGGGCAAGAGGTTACTCCCATTTCTGGCTTACTAAAGCAAGCCAAGAAAGGAGATGCTACAGCTCAATATAACTTGGGGTTGAAGTATGAGCAAGGTATAGACGTACCTCGAAATTATCAAAAAGCAATAAAATGGTATCAAAGAGCAGCTGACCAAGAATTTGTAGCTGCACAAAGTAGGCTAGGAGTGATATATCAAAATGAGCCAATAGTAAAAGGGCTAGTAGTAAAACTAGGTAGTCTAATAGTAAAAGTAGATTATCAAGATGCATTGAAAGAAGCTTTTAAATGGAATTGGAAAGCGGCTGAACAAGGCAATGTAAATTCACAATATAATCTGGGATGGATGTATGGAAATGCCAAAGGGGTAACTCGGAATTATCAAGAAGCAATAAAATGGCATCAAAAAGCAGCTGACCAAGGATTTGTAGGTGCACAATATACCCTAGGGTGGATGTATGAAGAAGGTTTAGGGGTAGGGCGGAATTATCAAGAAGCAATAAAATGGTATCAAAGAGCAGCTGACCAAGGTTTTGCAGATGCACAAGCTAAAGTTGATGAGCTAAATAAATTGTTAGGCAAGTAATCAATTGTACATAATTGTCTCTTTTGTTTGAAGGCAGCCAGCTTACAAATGAGGCGATATTTAAGAACCTGTTTCCTATATCGAATCGGCTATATTAGCCTTATATTAATAGTTCTTTCCTGTTGATTTTTTTTATAAAAAGGACTTGCATATGTGTTAACTAGCAACTAATATAAAGTCAACACTTGTAAATTACGTAAAATATGCAAAGAGATTACAGATTAAATCAGAAACTATTAGCCGCTGTATTACTTGTAAGTTTGTTTTTACAAAGTTGCAGTGATTTTTCAAATTTTTCTGCCCCAGAAGTAAAAGAATCCATAGACTTCATCGCGAGTTCACCTAATGAACGTGACGATCTAAAATCAAATAATGCAACTGCTATTAAAGAGTTAGCAGGTCGAGAACTTACAGCAAAGGGAGGGCATCTAGTTATTTTTCATGAACAGGATGAAAAGTTACAAGCAGATGTAGAAATGAATATACCAGAAGGCTTTAGTAAAACGTATACTAATTTATCTGTTAATATAGCTCCAGATATAGATGTAGCACAGCTGTCACATTTAAATAAAGAAGAACAGCAAAGAATTATTCATTTTAATTTATCCCAAAGTGGACAACCGGCTAGCATATCTATTTGTAAGAAAGGGCTCCTAGGAGGAATGAAAAGAAAAAGAGAAGATGAAGATAAAGAAAAAGATAAAGAAGGAGAAAAAAAAGATAAATTAACAATAGAACAATCTAATTCAGACAAGCCAAATAAACATCCACATTTGTTAATAGATGAGAAAACTTCTAAGGATGGGGCAGATCAATCAACTGATAAAGGATTTTCATCTTCTAATGAGAAATCTTGTGAGGGAAACTCTATTATCTGTTCTACACTTATAGGAATTCCTCCCGAAATTAAACTGTGCATTTTTTCCTTTTTACATTCATCAACCCTTTTGAATGTTCGGCGAGTTTGCAGAGAATTTAATGAGTTAATTCTTTCAGAACATACTCTTTGCAGAGATTATTTGGGAAATATGCAAGTTATTCCTTCCGAGATGTCCGACACATTTGATTCTTGTACGCAAAGGATTAAAAGGATTAAGTCTAATCGGTCAAGTCATCAAAATAAGCACTCGCTTAGCTGCGCTTATCTCGAGTTAGGAGAGATGTACTTTACACATCCAAAAAATTATTTATATTATAAAGAGGCTTTAACCTATTACAGAAAAGCTTATAAATTAGATTTATCTGAGGCTACTTTTAAGTTAGGTTTGATGCATGAAAAAGGACAAGGGGTATACGTAGATTATGGGAAAGCTGTAAAGCTGTATGCTAAGGCAGCAAATCAAGGACATGTCGAGGCACAATATAATCTGGGCTGGATGTTTAAAGGAGGGAACGGGATCAAAAAGGATGAAAAAAAGGCATTCTTCTGGATTGAAAAAGCAGCAAATAAAGGATATGCAAAGGCGCAAAATTTATTGGGCTGGATATACGAAAATGGAAGTGAGATAGCAGCAGATGAACAAAAGGCAGTAGAATGTTATCAAAAAGCAGCGGATCAAGGACTTGCAGTGGCACAAAATAAGCTGGGTGTGAGATATGCAACTGGAAGAGGGGTAGCAAAGGATGAACAAAAGGCAGTAGAATATTATCAAAAAGCAGCGGATCAAGGACTTGCAGTGGCACAAAATAATTTAGGTATGATGTATCAAGCTGGAAGAGGAGTAGCAAAGGATGAACAAAAGGCATTTGAATACTATCAAAAAGCAGCAAATCAAAGAGATGCCTATGCACAATATAATCTGGGCTGGATGTATGAAAATGAAAATGGAGTAGTAGCAAACGATGAACAAAAGGCATTTGAATACTACCAAAAAGCAGCAAATCAAGGACATGTCCAGGGACAATATAATCTGGGCTGGATGTATGAAAATGGAAAAGGAGTCGAAAAGGATGAACAAAAAGCATTTGAATATTACCAAAAAGCTGCTGATCAAAGACATGTCGAAGCACAATATAACCTAGGTGTGAGGTATGCAAATGGAAATGGAGTAGTAAAGGATGAACAAAAGGCATTTGAATACTATCAAAAAGCTGCTGAGCAAGGACATGTCGATGCACAATATAACCTAGGTGTGAGGTATGCAAATGGAATGGGAGTAGCAAAGGATGAACAAAAGGCATTTGAATGGATTCAAAAAGCAGCTGGTCACGGACATGCAGAGGCACAAGCTAAAGTTGAAGGAATAAGCAAAATTCTCGGTTCTATCAAGGATAGTATAGCTTAAATAAACTCGATTTAGTAGTACTCGGAGATCGGGAGAACCTATCTCGTGCGGAATTGATCGGCAGGAAATGGACTCGTCTGTGGAAACACGAGCTCTATATCAAAGAGGGGTTTGAAAGAAGTCTATTTTTTTAGATGATAATATAGAAAAGCAAGCAGGTTTAAACCAAATAGAGTTAGTCGAAAGTAAATATATCAATGATTAAGGCGTGATGTAGGTAATACAGTTTACATCTAACTATCAAAATGGGGGATAGACTCTAAAATTTCAGGAATAAAACCACCATAGCTAATTTTCCAGCATCCATATTCTTGCCCATTACTTATTACAAGTAATTTTGCTCTAACCTGTCTATTGTAGCGAGCTAGTTGGCTATAAGCTTTGTCTGTGATGGCTACATGGGATGCTTTGCACTCTGCTATAAGAAAAGGATTTCCCTGCTTATCATAGGTAACTATATCAGGTCTATTGATCAGATAATGCCCCTGTATCTGCCTTTCCACACTAATTAAGGCTTTAGGATATGAAAGCTCTTGGATCAAATAGTGTATGAGATGTTGTCTGGTCCACTCCTCAGGAGTTAATCGTACGTATTTTTTACGTATAATATCAAATATATAATATTTACCTTCTATAATTTGAAGTTTGTAGTTAAAAGTAGACGAATTAGTAAATTTCATGTGATTCAAAGCATGCTACTTAATTTGCGTGGTTTATAATTTGTATTTACAACTGTAGATTTTATTAATAAACCTTTGTTATATTCTTGACCTGATAGTTTATACAAATTATTACTTAACTATGAGTATGAAAAATTTTCACCTGTTATTTGTAACTACCCTTATACTTTTGTTTGCAGTTGCTTTTGCTTTTAATAATTCTCCTGCTCAAGTTGCTTCTCTAACTAAACAAGATTGGATTGACTATCATTTTGAGCGACTTTCTTTAGAAGAACAAATTGGGCAACTTTTTATGGTAGCAGCCTATTCTAATCGAGATGAAAAACATCACGTATCCATAGAAAACTTGATACGCCAGTATCATATTGGCGGACTTATTTTTTTTCAAGGTGACCCTATTAGCCAGGCAAAACTTACTAATAGATATCAACAGCCAGCAAAAACACCTTTACTTATTGCCATAGATGCTGAGTGGGGGTTGGGTATGAGATTAACCAATACAATTAGTTACCCTCGACAAATGACGTTAGGTGCTATTCAAGATAAGCAGCTTATTTATAATATGGGAGCTGAAATAGCGCGTCAGATGAAGCTGATAGGTGTACATATCAACCTAGCTCCTGTAATGGATATCAATACTAATCCAGTTAATCCAGGCATAGGTAGTAGATCGTTTGGGGATAGCAAAGGAGCCGTAACTAGTAAAGGATTAGCCTATATCCAAGGTCTACAGGATAATGGTATTTTGGCGGTAGCTAAACATTTTCCTGGCATGGGAGATGCTAGCAAAGATGCGCATGATGATCTACCTACTATCTCCTGTGATACTAGTAGATTGGAAAATATAGAGCTTTATCCATTTAAAGAGGCTATCCTTGCTGGTATTGGTGGAATTATGGTTTCTCACGTATACTTGCCAGCCTATGATACTACAGCTAACCGTGCTGTATCGCTGTCCTCCAATGTTGTTACACAACTTTTGAAAAAAAAATTAGGATTTGAGGGACTAGTGTTTACCGATGCACTTAATATGAAAGCTGTTACCAAATACTATCAGCCGGGTGAAGTGGATTTACTAGCTTTGCAAGCAGGTAATGATATATTGCTCTTTCCCGAAGATGTCCCCAAAGCTGTTGCGTTAATCAAAGCAGCTATCGAAAAAGGCCAGTTAGATAAAAGGTTGATAGAACAAAAAGTTAAAAAGATTCTGGCAGTAAAATATGAATTGCATTTGCATGAATGGAAGCCTGTAGAAATAGATGGCTTGTATGAAAAGATAAATACTCCCCAGGCACAGCTACTTAAGCAACAGTTATTTGAGCAAGCTATTACAGTAGTAGCCAATCAGGATAATTTGATTCCTATTACGAAACTATCTAAGCATAAAATTGCATCTCTCTCTATTGTCAAACAGCCCGTTACTTCTGGTTCTCAAGAACTCCCTGAAAAACAAATATTACCTACTGATAAGTCAGCAAATATATTTAGTCAGATGTTAGCTCAATATGCTCCTGTCTCGCATTATAGACTTAACAGGACTTCCTTAAATACTATATTGCTTCGGAAATTGGCAGATGAATTAGAAAAGTACACATTGGTAATTGTAGATATACATGATATAGCTGGTAATAGAGCCAATAAGTTTGGGTTACAACCAGAGTTACTACAATTTTTAACTAACCTACAGAACACCCAAACCAAAGTTTTGTTGATAGTTTTTGGCAATGTTTATAGTTTAGAGTTATTCCAAAATATGAATCATCTTATAGCAGCTTACCAAGAGGATTCTGTAGCTGAACAAGTAGTTCCACAAATAATTTTTGGAGCCTTACCAGCTGTAGGAACATTACCGGTTAGTATTCCAAATGCTTGGAAGTCAGAGTGGGGTATTAGAACGAAAAGCTTACAAAAGCTTAGCTATACGTTGCCAGAGGCTGTGCAAATGGATAGCGGGGTCTTAGCAGGTATTGATAAGGTTGTAGAAAAAGCTATTGTAGAAGAAGTTATACCAGGTTGCCAAGTATTAGTAGCCAGAAGAGGTAAAATAGTTTTTGAAAAGCCCTATGGCTATCACACCTATGCAAAAAAAAATCCGGTTACAAATACAACACTCTATGATATAGCTTCTATAACCAAAGTAATAGGACCTTTACAAATACTTATGTATTTGGTAGGTCAAGAAAAGTTAGATATAAGTAAGAAAATATCTTTTTACTTACCGGAATTGCGTTCCACTAATAAAAAAAATCTGACTATCAAGGCCATTCTAGCTCACCAGGCTGGATTGCTAGATGCTAGTGTGATAAGGAATATTTTATTTCAAAAAGATACCAAATTAAGTAGAAAATTGTTCAGTAATATGCCCTCTGCTAGTTATCCGAATAGGATAGGTATGGACCTATATACTCCTCATCTGCTAAAGGAACTCATGTGGGATGTTTATATTTCCTCTCCTGTAAAGAAAAAGAAATTATTCAGACCGCATACCCTTCACTATAATGACGTGAGTTTTCATATGATGCATAAGCTAATAGAAAAGTTGTTGCAGCAGCCCATGGAAATTTTCCTATCTGGTAAATTTTACAAATCCTTAGGAGCTCACCTAATTGGCTATAATCCACTGGAAAGGTTTAGTTTACAACAGATAGCTCCTACAGCAGAATATGATTTTTTTAGAACTACCCCTATCCATGGCATCGTACATGACCCACAAGCTGCTATTTGCGGAGGAGTAGCAGGTAATGCAGGTCTTTTTAGTAATGCACATGACTTAGCAGTTATCTTACAAATGAACTTACAAGGCGGTTATTATGGTGGTAAACAATATTTAAAAAAAGATATTATCCAACGGTTTGCTAGTAAGGCCTTTAAAAATAACCGACGAGGACTTGGATGGGATAAACCAGAAATGAAATATAAACCTAATACTTCTAGGTATGCTTCTGCTTCTACCTATGGGCACTTAGGTTTTACAGGCACAGCAGTTTGGGTAGATCCACAACACGAACTAATATATATATTCCTATCTAATAGAACTTATCCTACAGAGTCTAATAATAAGTTGGCTGAACAGAATATTCGTGTCAAACTACAGGATATTGTTTATCAATCGCTTCAAGATATTGCGTGGAAAATATAAGCTTAAGCCCCATTTACAAGCCTGCATGTTGTATTTCCTAATCAATCGCTCGGCTGTGCCGAGTGATGATTATTTGTCACTTAGTAAAACCGAGCGGCTGTTAGGTAAGAGGTAAAAAAATAGAGTTCTTTCAAAACCAAGAATTTTGTTCGCTGGGCAGGAAGGAATTTGTGAGGAACCGGAGTTTACTTATAGTAAATGAGGATTTCGAGCAAATTACTGACGAACCCAGGGGACTTAAAGGCGACGGTTTTGAAAGAACTCTAATAAATAAGAATAGTTTAAAAAAACGTTTTGTTTCTACTCTACTGTCACAGATTTAGCCAAATTTCTAGGTTGGTCTACATTACATCCTTTTTCTACAGCTATATAATAGGCTAGCAACTGCAACGGGATCACAGATACAATAGGCATCAGTGCTTCGTGCGTAGCTGGTACTTCTATAATATGGTCTACAAGTTGTTTGACGTGTTCGTCGCCTTGGGTAACAATTGCAATAATTTTTCCTTTTCTAGCTTTAACTTCTTGAATGTTAGAAATGATCTTTTCATAAATTCTATCCTTTGTGGCAATAAATACTACGGGCATATCTTCATCAATCAATGCAATGGGCCCATGCTTCATTTCTGCAGCAGGGTAGCCTTCAGCATGTATATAAGACAACTCTTTAAGCTTTAAAGCACCTTCTAAAGCTACTGGATAGTTATAACCCCTTCCTAAATACAAGAAGTTGGTTGCGGATTTGAATAAATTAGCTAACTCCTTAAGCTTAGATGCATGTTGCAGCATCGCTTTTACCTTGTCAGGGATACTTGCTAATTCTGTAATGATTTCTTCAAATTTACTGGATGTGATCGTTTTTCGTCGTTGAGCTAAAGATAAGGCCAATAGCATAAGCACGGTAAGTTGAGCTGTAAAAGCTTTCGTACTAGCCACACCTATCTCTGGCCCCGCGTGGGTATAGATACCTGCTTGAGTAGCTCGGGCAATAGAAGATCCTACCACATTACAGATGCCTAGTACAGTAGCTCCTTGTGCTTGAGCTAGTTCAATGGCTGCTAGTGTATCGGCAGTTTCTCCTGATTGCGAAATAGCTAGCATGATTTCTCCTGGTTGAATGATCGGATTTCTATAACGAAATTCAGAAGCGTATTGTACTTCCACAGGTATTCTGCATAATTCTTCTAAGAAATACTCCGCTACCATGCCGGCCAACCAAGATGTTCCACAGGCTAGAATCGTAATCTTAGGTGCATGGACCAACTGATCCATATGTGCTTCGATACCTCCCAGTTTGATCGTTTTGTGGGGTATATCTAGCCTTCCACGCATACAATCGGTTATAGAAGTAGGTTGCTCAAATATTTCTTTCAGCATAAAATGTTCAAATCCACCCTTTTCTATAGCTTCTAATTGGATTTCTAATTTTTGTATATAAGGAGTTATAGGTACATTCTTAATGTCGTTTAAAAAGAGCATGCCATCTTTAATAACTGCAATTTCATAATCATTTAAATAAATCACTCGATCTGTATATTCCAAGATCGGTGTAGCATCAGAGGCGATAAAAAACTCATCCTTACCGATACCAAGTACGAGGGGACTGCTTTTTCTTGCACCAATAAGTGTATTAGGGTGGTCCTGGGATATAATAACAATACCATAAGCCCCTACCACTTTGTTAAGGGCTAGGCGCACCGCCTCTTCTAAGGAACAGTTATTACATAACTGTACATCTTCAATGAAGTTGATGAGTACTTCTGTATCTGTATCGCTTTTAAAAATGTATCCTTTGCTAAGAAGCTCCTGTTTGAGGATACTATAGTTTTCGATAATACCATTGTGTATAATGGCTAGCTTACCAGAAGCAGATAGGTGTGGATGTGCATTTGTGTCGTTTGGAACACCATGCGTAGCCCAGCGGGTATGTCCAATTCCAATATGGCTATTTAGCTTTTCTTGAGCTATTAAGGCTGCTAGATCATGCACTTTGCCTGCTTTTTTATATACTCGGATTCCACTATCTAACCAAGCAATTCCTGCACTGTCATAACCTCTATATTCTAATCTTTCGAGTCCTTTTAAAATGGTAGGATGGATGTTTCTATGACCTATGTAACCGATAATTCCACACATCTGTTTATTTATTTTGTTTTATCTAATTCTGTTTGTTGAATTCACCAATTTTTCATCTTTTCTAATAAAATAATTGGCCAAAAAATTACTTACTACGGCTATTATTGGCATCAAAAACCCTATCCTATATTGGCCTGATATTTCTGGCAGTAAGGCGCTCTGGTTCTTGGTGACTAAATATACAATTGTTCCTAACAAAGCGGTTAATAAAAGACTATTTAATGCGCCTAGTTTAAGCTGTAACATTCTATTATCAAACCGGATGATTGCATAAATAGCAATCAAAATAATTACAATAGATAGGCTACCCAATAAAGCGTAGGGCATCAACCAGGTGTTAGATAGATGCTCAGTGGTATGAATATCTTGTAATTTCCATGGATACAATATATAGCCATGGGTGGTATTGGGATCTATTTTATTCCATATAGGCAAGAAGAGAAAAGCAAAAATAGAGCAGACTATCATGCATAAAAACATGGTTTGTATACGTTGTAGCATTATTTATTCGTTTATAAAATGTAACTTATTAACTTAATGTTGCATACCTGAGGACTGAAACTTTCATTTTCCCATTTGATAAGAAATTAAATAAATTTTTTTTAGCTTAAGCTTTATTTGTTTAAAACAAATTTCGCCTGCGGCGCGCCTTACTTTTTTTGTGGCAGAAAAAAAGTAAGCAAAAAAGTCACCGCCTTGCAGAAAAGGCGGTTTTTTTTAAACTTTTCCCCAGCCTTCTGGGTAGTATAATGCTTGGATCTTTTTAAATTACAAAGTAAAGTTAGTAATCCCATCTCTTAGTCGCGTAAGACGAGTTATTTATTAGATAACATGCTTAATAACTTAGTTAAAGTAGACTTTAAAACTCTTCTGTCTACGATAAAATCTAAGAAGCCGTGCTCTAGTAGAAATTCAGAAGTTTGAAAGCCTTTGGGCAGATCTCTTCCAATCGTATCCCTGATGATTCTAGGTCCTGCAAATCCAATTAATGCACCTGGCTCAGCAATATTAAAATCGCCCAGCATAGCAAAGGAAGCTGTTACACCACCTGTAGTAGGGTCGGTGAGGAGCGATATATAAGGTAACTTAGCTTGTGCTAGTTGCAATAGTTTGGCTGAAGTTTTTGCCATCTGCATTAAAGATAAGCTGGCTTCCATCATGCGTGCTCCCCCAGATTTGGAAATGATCAGTAAAGGTGTTTGATTCTGTAAAGCATGGTCAACGGCTCTTGCTATTTTTTCACCTACTACCGAACCCATAGATCCTCCAATAAAATTAAAATCCATACACGCAATCACTATATTAATCCCATTCATGGCACCGTAGCCTACTTGGATAGCGTCCTTGAGATGGGTTTCTTTCTGAGCTTGTTGTAGCCGCTGTACATAAGACTTATTATCTACAAATTCAAGGGGATCTCCAGATGTAAGCTTAGAAGCAATTTGTGTAAATTGGTTATTATCAAATAATAATTCAAAGTATTCTTTAGAGCCTATACGAACATGGTAACCATCTTCTGGAGATACATAAGCATTTTCTTTGATCTCTTTGAGATGGACGATTTTTCCTTTAGGGGTTTTGTACCATAGCCCATCAGGAGTTTCTTTTTTATGTTGCGTAGGAGTTAAAATTCCTTTTTGTTTTCTTCTAAACCAGGACATAAGTAAAAATTTATGGTTGGGTTAATAGAGTTTGGAAAAAACTCTAATGTTTTTATTATAAATCAAGCTATACTAATTTTTGGTTCTAAATATACATCTTGTATGGCATGTAACAATTCGATTCCTTCTTGGATGGGCCGCTGGAAAGCTTTCCGTCCACTGATGAGTCCCATTCCTCCTGCACGTTTGTTAATAACGGCTGTTTTTACTGCATCTGCTAAATCATTGGGGCCTTCTGCAGGCCCTCCAGAGTTAACAAGTCCTATTCTGCCCATATAGCAATTAGCCACTTGGTAGCGGCATAGATCTATGGGATGTGATGAGCAAAGTTCCGTATACATTTTAGGATGAGTCTTACCGAAATTTAATGCTATAAAACCTTTATTACAAGTAGGTAGCTTTTGTTTAATGATATCGGCTTGGAGAGTAACCCCTAGATGGTTGGCTTGTCCTGTTATGTCTGCTGCAAAATGATAGTCCGCTTCTTGCGTGTTAAAACTACTATTTCTTGCATAGCACCATAGAATAGTTGCCATACCTAGTTCATGCGCGTGTTCAAATGCTTGCGAAATTTCGATAAGTTGCCGATTGGCCTGTGCAGATCCAAAATAAATGGTAGCACCCACCGCCGTAGCACCCAGGTTCCATGCCTCTTTTACTGATCCAAACATAACTTGGTCATACTTATTGGGGTAAGTCATGAGTTCATTATGATTGAGTTTAACGATGCAAGGAATCTTATGCGCATATTTTCTAGCTATGATACCCCATGTTCCTAGGGTTACGGCAACTGCACTACAACCCCCTTCAATTGCTAACTTGATGATATTTTCAGGATCGAAATATAGCGGGTTGGGAGCAAAAGCAGCGCCAGCAGTGTATTCTATGCCTTGATCTACGGGTAAAATAGAAAGATACCCTGTATGGGCTAACCTACCATGGTTCCAAAGGGAGCCTAAACTTTTAAGTACTTGTGGGCTTCTGTTGGAGGGTAGAAATATTTGTTCAATAAAATGAGGATTGGGTAGGTGTAAAGATTTTTTATCTATAGTTTTGCTCTGATGGGTTAGCAAATCTTCTGCAGATGTACCTAAGAGCTTTTGTATATCGCTATAAGTCATGTCTTTTACTTAAAATTTATACAGGTAAAATTAGGTATTTAAAAATTATGTAGCTTTACAGCATGTAATCTATTGCAAAAGTATTGAGAACTAGCCAATAATTTATTTTCTTTGACAACAAATATATAAGAGTTCTTTCCAAACCAAGAATTGGGTTGTCTGAGTAGGAGGGAATTTGTGAGAAATCGGAGTTGGAGTGTCAGGGCTGGGGCCCTGACACGCACTTACTGACGAACTCAGGAAGCTCAAGACGACGGTTTAGAAAGAATTCTACACGGTGATTGTAGCTCAGTTGGTTAGAGCGCTGGTTTGTGGCACCAGAGGTCGCGGGTTCGAGTCCCGTCTCTCACCCCATAATTACTTGGCATAGCCAAGTATAATATTCGTCACTCGGCGAAGCCGAGCGACTGCCCCTTTCCGTGTCCTATGGCATACAGGACACAATAAATATGGTCTGTGAGTATCAGATCATGGACTTTTAAGCAGATTTTTTTAAATCAAAAAGCCTACATACAGCATATGTAGGCTTTTGAATAAGTTATATCTACTTGTAACTTTTATATATAAGTAGATAGGATTATTTGTAATTATTACTTCTTATCTTTTTTTCTTCTAATCATCCTTTATTCTGCTTCTTCTGTTCTTTCTCCTTTTGCTTTTTATCCGCTTCCTCTTTCTTCTTTTTCTCTTTCTCCTCTTTCTCCTTTTGCTTTTTATCCGCTTTCTCTTTCTTCTTTTGCTCCTCATCTTCTTTTTTCCACTCTACAGTAACGGTTTTATCGGCATCTGCTGTGCCTTCTAAATGTATTATAATGTTTATACTGTCAGCTAAGCCTGGATGTATAGTAAATAGTAGATCGTGTTTATGATCCATTTTTAATCGCTCCAGGAAAGTAGCATATACTTTTTCGGTAAGTAGGCTTTTCAAATTAACTTTATCACCTTTTTTTACATGCTGGCCACCATGATTAAGAGTTACGGCGGAAATATCCCCTGTAGAATTTTCTACTTCATACCAAAAATTAATTTTTTCTGTTTGTTCATCCGTTGGTTCCTTTCCTTTATTATTAGCTAATTCAATGGTAAAGTTTGGATCTGTTGGCTTTCTATCTTGAAGTGACATCACTATCTCTGGCAGAGAATTTGAATCATCCTCGTCATTTTCTCCCTCTTTACCTATTTCTTTTTTGAGCTTCTTTTGTTCTTTTTCATTCGCTTTAATTTCTTCTTCTAATTCCTTCACCTGTTTGTTATTTTGTTTGATTTCTTCGCCATTCTTGCTTTTGGTGTTTTTGAGCGCTTCTTTAGCCTGCTTTACGTTACTTTCTTTGGTAGGGTCAGTCTTATCTGCGTCTTTGGCAGCTTTAACTTTGCCTTTAGATTCTGCTATCTCTGCATTAAGTTTATCATTTTTATTTTGTAGCTCTTGTTTTTGCTGTTCAAGTTCTGTATGTTTTGCTTCGAGTTGAGCAAGTTTATCTTCTTTCTCCCTCAGCGCTTTCGTTTCTTCAGTTTCGGACCATTTTACAGGAACTTCAGTTAGCAAAGAAGTTCCACCTGTAGCGTCACTAGTCTCTAACCGGATCGTAAATATAGCTTCTGCTTCCTTTTCGGGGTTATGTGCCGTTATTGTGATAGGATTTGTTGATTGTTCTTCGTGTAGCTCACTCATGTCAGGGAATATCTGCTTTAGGCTAGCTTCAGATTTACTGGTATTACCAAGTAGGAACGAAACATTTTCTTTGCTGCTTACAATTTTCACATTGAGTTTATCGAGGTCTTCCGAAGTTAGGTCGCCTCCTTTTAAATTTTTTAAAGTAAATTCTTCTTCTTCCCCTATAAATTTAGCTGGAGGATTAATCACTATTTTGCTTTTTATCCATTCTACTTCTACAATTTTCATACTTTCGCCACCCGCATTGACAAGTTCAAAATTTATCTTGACATGAATAGCATCCTGAGCTGGAACGAGTGTAAACATTTCCTCAAAGGATTTTATTCCGCTAGCTGGATCTAGCTTGGCATAGTTGGTAAATTCACTTAATAATTTTTCAAAAGGTTGAGAGATATCTCCCTCATTATTTCCAGTTTCTGGATCATTTGCTGCTTCTTCATATTTTATGTGACTGCCGGTTGTTGTACCTGTGAACGTTTTTTGTTCAACAATATTAACTCTTAGTTTGAAATCACCTATAATCGCAGGCTTCCCGGAATCATCTGTTTGAAAAGTTACGTCTATAGAGGTCTCATTTTCACCTATTAGTAAGATCTTTCCTATCTGCATGCTTAGGTTTGCTGTATTATTCTTACCTCCGTTACAGGTGCAGGCTTCTGTGTTAAGAACAAGTATCAGCGCTGCTATTTGGCCTATTAGGCGTCGTGTATTTTTATTGCTAAATATTTCTGAGAGTTTCGTAATGTACATAGTGTATAGGATAGTGTTCACGATATAATAAATTGCAAATCTTATTCTTATAATCTAAGATTTAGTATTGAATATGGCAAGAGAAATCTATTAAATAGTTGCTAGTAGGAAGTCTATCTCTCTAAACTCAGGACTATGTTTGGGCTTGTATATTTGTTAAAATATAGTTAGCTTCTATAAAGAGTTTTGTCCTTTTTCTACTTCCATCTACGATGATAAATATTCCCCAATATCTACAACTAGCTATCAGGTTGTTATTGGTAATAATTTTATCAAGCAACTGCTCTCGTACTCAACATGCAAATAGACAACACTTAACTAAAGAACAACAGTTAATTAAGCTAAGACAAGAAGAAGCAATTTTGATTGCTCAATTAAAAGAAAATGTGCAACCCAGTCAATGGCAGATTTTAAATAGGAAAGTAATTAGGGAACTTAGAGAATATCCCCCGAAAGCCGCGCAAGAACTTGAAGTTAGTATTGGTATGCGTAGTGATTTAAATCGATCCTTACAGCAGTTTAAAGCTGGGGATTTGGATGCACAAGAAAAAGGAGCTGATGTATTAGTTCAGTTGATGAGAGGGGGATTTAGGGCAGAGACTGTGGAGCAGGCTATGGATGGTTTAGAGAAGTGGATCAAACTGCTTCAAAATTTTCAGCAACAGCATCAGCTTGAAAAGAAAACCTAGTATTTTTTTACCTGTGAGCCACAGACTCAAGAGAGAGGCTGTGGTTCCTAGTTCTAAGTAGGTAAAATCTAATTGTAATTAACTTCAACTTTCCTAAAATTAAGGGTAGTTACGCTGATGTCGTAGGATACAATTTTTGTAATGCCTTTTGTATACGTTCCATACCTTCTCGTATCACTTCGTCGGATGTTGCATAAGATATTCTTATACAATGCGGATTACCAAATCCTGTTCCTGAAACTGTGCTAACCTTGGCTTCTTGCAATAGATACATACAAAAATCATCTGCATTTTTGATGACAACTTTACCATCTGTATGTCCAAAATAATGGCTGATGTCTGGAAAAAGATAAAAAGCCCCCAAAGGGATATTACAAGTAATTCCTGGCATATGCTGAATGTATTTGATGGCCAAGTCTCTTCTACGTCGATAAGTATCGCGCATTTCTTGTATAATCTTAGGTTCTACATCAAAAGCAGCTAGGGCAGCACGTTGGGCAATAGAACAGGTGGCAGAGGTAAGCTGCCCCTGTATTTTTTCACACGCTTTGGCTAACCATAAAGGAGCCGCTAAGTAGCCTACTCGCCAGCCAGTCATGGCGTATCCTTTAGAAAACCCATTTACTGTTACCACACGATCTTTGATCTTATCTATAGAACCTATACTGGTAAGCCCTTCTGTAAAGTGGATATACTCATAGATTTCGTCAGCGATAACTAAAACATGTGGATGTCTTTCTAATACCTCCGCGATGCCCAACAAGGATTCCTTAGATAAAACCAAGCCAGATGGGTTACTGGGCGAAGAGTAGATAATCGCCTTAGTTTTAGGTGTGATGGCTTGTTCGAGTTGTTCACTAGTGGGTTCATAATGTCTTTCTTTGCTTCCCTTGATAAATACACACTTTCCTCCGGCTAACTCTATGTTAGAGGCGTAGCTTACCCAATAAGGCGTAAATACAATGATTTCATCTCCGGGGTCTAATAAACAAAAAAATAGGTTCGATAAAGATTGTTTAGCTCCTGTAGAAACGATAATCTGATTAGGCTCGCAGACAATCTTATTTTCATGCTTCAATTTTTTAGCAATGGCCTCTCGGAGATCTTTATATCCAGCTACGGGAGGATAAGAAAAATACTTGCCTGTGTCAATCGCTTGCTTGGCAGCTTCTTGGATCGAGTAGGGAGTAATAAAATTGGGTTCTCCCAAAGTTAGGTCGCATATATGATGGCCTTGTGCTTGTAATGATTGTGTTAGACTATGCATCGCTAGCGTAGCTGATTCGGCCATAGCGCGTATGCGCGACGAAAGAAAATGGTGCATTTTAATTATTTTATTTATGAGTACATATGTACCTTATTAACTACCCATATGTGTTTCTTAGTAAGAATGTAGGTATCACCTATAGAAAACAATACTTGATTAAGAGCATTTTTCTAGCGCAAATCAACTATTTCTAAGTCCTCGTAGTTTGCTGTATCGAATTCGAAATAACTATCTTCTATATCCATATCTGGTACCATCTCTACTAGCATAAAACTATGTATCGTACCGTTCTTATCCAAGGCTTTAATGTTTTTTATTTGATGACTTTCCTTTTCAATTAGCAAGCTAAGATGTGTTATGGAACTTTCTTGATCTGTTGGGGTGAGTTTTACCAAGTCACAAGCAACTTTATTGATTATTGTTTCCTTGAAAGAAGTAGGTATAAATCCTTGTTGATAGCTATGTAATAGCTGGATGGGTGAAAACACATCTGCTTCTTCTTCAGCTTGGCAGGTATTGATATGAACTTCATTGAATTCAGGAAAGTAACTCCAGAGGGTTGTTCCATTGCTAATTATAATTTGCTGGTCTAGTATAAGACGATATTTATTGGCTTTTATCCATAACTTACCCGCGATTTCTTGGACTTCTTCCGCATCTTTTTCTTGGATTGTATAAATAAAATCGGCTTGAAAACTGCTTGGAATCGTAATCTTATTTACTATTTCCTGGGCTTTAGCGTGAAATTTAGGTTTTGCTAGGAGGGTGGTATTACATAAAAGCAGAAAAAACAATACATAGCTCAATTTCTTGTACCTGTTCGTGGTATCCGGGGCTTCCCCTGACACGCTAAAATGCGTCAGATCTGGGGTCCTAACACCACATTCAACTATAGATTTATTGGATGTACGATTATGCATGCTGCATCGCTTCTTGTCGATTTTTAAGTAGCATTTCTAAGCTCCGTTCATCAGTTAACAACACTTCACGTGCTTTACTTCCTTCAAAGGGACCTACTATACCAGCCGCTTCTAGTTGGTCTATTAATCTTCCAGCTCGGTTATAACCCAGTTTTAATTTTCTTTGTATCAGCGAAGTGCTGCCTTGCTGATGCGCTACGATTAGCCTGGCTGCTTCTTCAAAGAGTGGATCACTTTCGCCTAGGTCTAATTCTAATTTCCCATTTTCTTCATCTTCTTCATAGGCAGGTAATAGGTAAGCCGATTCATATCCGCGTTGAGCGCCTATATAATCACAGACGTTTTCTATTTCGTGCGTATCTAAAAAGGGACATTGTAGTCGTATGATGGAGGAGTTCATAGAAAGTAACATGTCACCTTGCCCGACTAATTGCTCTGCGCCACCTGTATCTAGAATAGTTCTAGAATCTACTTTAGACGTGACTCTAAAGGATATGCGTACTGGGAAGTTAGCTTTGATGATACCTGTAATTACGTTTACAGATGGCCGTTGAGTAGCTAGAACAAGATGGATACCAATAGCCCTAGCCAACTGGGCTAATCTAGCAATAGGCATTTCTACTTCTTTGCCGGCTGTCATCATCATATCTGCAAATTCATCGATAACTAGTACAATGTACGGTAAGAATCTATGTCCTTTCTCTGGATTAAGTCTGCGCTTGATAAATTTTTCATTGTATTCTTTAATGTTTCTAGTTCCAGCTTGTTTGAGTAATTCATAGCGGAGATCCATTTCTAAACATAAAGAATTGAGGGTATGTACTACTTTTTTAGTTTCTGTAATAATTGGTTCTTCAGCTTGAGGCAGTTTGGCCAAAAAATGTCGTTCGAGATGACTGAATAATGATAGCTCTACTTTTTTAGGATCTACTAATACGAGCTTGAGCTGTGAGGGATGTTTTTTATAAATTAGAGAGGCTAGCAAAACATTGATTCCTACAGATTTTCCCTGCCCTGTAGCTCCTGCAATCAGTACATGGGGCATCCGTACTAGATCTACTATGACAGCCTCGTTAGAAATGCTTTTGCCTAATATAATAGGTAGCTCCATGTTACTTTTCATAAACTTGTCACTACCCAACATGTCCCTAAAAGGTACCATCTCTCGGTTCTTGTTAGGGACTTCTATTCCTATGGTGCCTTTGCCAGGTATAGGAGCAATGATGCGGATGCCCAATGCTGACAAGCTGAGTGCTATATCATCTTCTAGATTTTTTATTTTGGAAATCTTGACACCAGCTTCTGGTACAATTTCATAAAGTGTAACAGTTGGACCAATTGTTGCTTTAATGCTAGAGATCCCTATTCTAAAATCAGTGAGCGTTTTGATAATTTTATCCTTATTTTGCTCTAATTCTTCTTGGGTGACTTCTTTTTTGGCAGGCTCTCGTTCGTCTAATAAATCAATCGTAGGATATCGGTAAGTTGACAAATCTAGTTTAGGATCATAGTTATCTAAAGTTCCTTCTAAACTTTCTGTATGTTGAAAATGAGGATTATGTTCTTCTTGTGCTGAGTTATTATCTACGATAGAGAGGGGTACTTCTTTGGGATTGCTGATCTCTTTATTTAATAAACTCTTTCTTGGATCTATATCATCGTCCTCATCATTTTCTTCTTCTTCCTCTTGTAGTTCTAGTATATCAGACATTTGTTGTTTTTCTGAGCTTGTAGGTAGGTAGTTATCTGCTTGATCTATTAGTTTTTCGGCTGTAGGAATGGTGGGTGTAGGTTGTGGTTGAGAAGTGTTAGATTCGAGGTTTGTAAAATTTTGAAACCAGGGCTTCAGTGAGGTAATATTGAAGTAGTAAACGATGAATATTAATAAGGTAGTGAGTAAAAAGATCATAGTACCCCAGCCTAATAGACCATCAGATAGGATACCTAGTTCAAAAGCTATTCCTCCCAACAGGTTATCAAAAATGCTGGCTCCTGGAAATAATAACGCTATATATCCCAGGGCTAGATTCAGCCATAATATGCCAAATAGAGAGAAAGCGGTAACTTTATAAAGACTCCAGTTTTTCCAAAATCTGCTTTCTAAAAGCTTGGCACCTAACAGGTAGAGGGGAGGTACGATCAGAAAAGCAGTGATGCCCATCCATCTAAACATAAAAAAGTAGGCTGCCATGGCGCCTACTAGCCCTAGCCAGTTATGCATCGCTTTGCCTGCTGTTGTTATCCCTAATTCATGGACTGATTCCAGAATGCCTTGATCGAACTTGCCAGTTACTAGGTAAGAAATAAAGGCAATGCCTAAGAACCAGGCTATACCCTGTAATAGAATGCCTAATGCTATTCTCAAGCGTCGGTCTATGGAAAATCCTTTTAGCCCAAGTAATTTCTTTTGCTTTTTAGGGGATTCATTTTTCTCTTTATAGGTATTTTGTGCGATAGCCATAAATCTTATGGAAATTATCTTAGTAGTGTAAGCGCTATATCTGCATGTGTGTTGCGAAAGGCACCAAGCAATATAGGTAAGACAAAGGTAGCAGAAAATATATAAGGGAGGAAATATCTATAACAAAGAGATTTTAAAAGATAAACGTATTCTACTTCTTGTCTTTAGGTACTAAATATTCGAACATGATTCCGTTTTGTCCATGTTGGTACATAATAATAGATGGAGTAATAAAGTCTGGAAATTTTGAAGTTGATAAGCGAGCTTCAAAGGATAAATCAGATCTATCAAAGTCGGGAAATGTATTGTCGGGAGGTAAGAAATAGAGACAAGAAAAAATTTTTTTATCATTATCAGAATCGATGTCAGGATCTATTAGTAAGAAGTAAGGTATACCAAAAATTATGAAATCTATGCCTTCTACCCAAAATTCTTTAATGAAATTATTTGTTCTATTGATGCCGGTCAAACTTTTTGAAAATTGTTCTTCAAATTTTGAAATATTAAACGAATTACTATTTCCTTTCACTATTTCATTATAACTATGAATAACAAAATTCATTAGCATTATTTGCCGCATGAATTTAACCAGTAGTTGAATTTCTGTTTCTTCCAATTTTCTAGCTGTTGGTTCTACATCTAATTTTTGTAATAAGTCCTTTGTGTCCTGAATGAGCTTATCTGGATCATCAGTAGGTCTAATTTCCATATACTTGGTGTTTGTTAAGTCTACAGTTTCTACGATCTGCTTAGCTAACTCATAAATAGTAGTGCGTAAATTCTCCAACCAAGATTTCCACTTCTTATCTACTAAGATTTCATTCAATAAGATAGGCAGAAAAGCACGAAAACCACAGCTACCATCATGGTTTACCTGATACATATCATATGTAGTGTACAATTGAGGAATTTGCGAATAGGAAGGGGGAGTGGCTTGTAGAATATTCTTTTCTTCATGAGTGCCTGTATATGTATGCCAAATACCAGTTCGTTGGGGAGGTTGTGTAATTTCTAATCTATTAGATGTTGAAGGAGGCTTGGGATGCTTGTTACAAGTGCAACGGATGGGTGCTAATAAGATAATTAGAAAGCAAGTGGCTGTATGGATGGATTGTTTTACTAAAGTATGGCATATCATAGAAAGTAGATAAATAAACTATGAAGTAAAATTTTGGCTTTAAATCCACTAACTTCAGGTAAATAATTACCAAGTTTAACCAATGTACGTTAATATAGCTACTGTTTATGTATGATAAGCAAGTTCCCTAAGCTTTCCCCCAGTATTTTACCCTGTGTTGTTGCAGTTGTTTTGTAACTTGTCATTATTATTTAGAAGTTATCTTTGTTAAAAATTGTATTTTTTGTATACAACTAACTGCTGGTCGAGAATGAATGTAAATAAATGTGTTAATTTAACAAGATTAGGGATTAGACAAGAAGTTGCCCCAATATACTATGGATAAAAGATGGATTTTTCAGCCTGAACCGGCGCATGAACCAGTTACCTCGTTAGCGAATGCGATTCATGTGGATCATTGTATTGCCTCTTTGCTTGTTCAAAAGGGGGTAAACGATTTTGAGCAGGCTAAAAATTACTTCAGACCTTCTTTAGATGATTTGCATGATCCATTTTCCATGAAGGATATGGATAAAGCAGTAAGAAGACTTTTACAAGCCATTGAAAAGCAAGAGCATATACTTATCTATGGTGATTATGATGTGGATGGAGTTACCTCTGTAACTTTGATGTATGGATTTCTTAAACAATATGCTGATCACCTTCAATTTTATATTCCAGATCGGTATAAAGAGGGCTATGGAGTTTCTACACAAGGTATCAGTTGGGCCATTGAATCTGGAATTTCACTCATTATAACGCTAGACTGTGGTATAAAAGCTGTCGACAGCATTCAATATGCTAGGGAGGCAGGAATAGATGTTATTGTTTGTGATCACCATGAGCCAGGACAAGTATTGCCTGCTGCCTATGCTATTTTAGATCCCAAACAGACGGATTGTCCGTATCCATTTAAAGAACTTTCCGGTTGTGGAGTTGGATTTAAACTTCTACAGGCTTTTTTATTAGAAAAAGGCATTCCACAAGAAGATTTATATAGCTATTTAGATGTAGTAGCCATCAGTATTGCTTGTGATTTGGTACCGCTAACTGGCGAAAATAGAATATTGTCTTATCATGGCCTGAAGAAGCTTAATACGAATCCGACTGTTGGTATTCAGGCAATTATTGAAGTTGCTGGCTTACCAAGTAAACTAGAAATATCACAATTAGTATTTGGTTTGGGGCCCCGTCTTAATGCGGCTGGAAGAGTGGGACATGGTAGTTTAGCGGTAGATTTGCTGTTAGCTGGTGATTTAGCAACTGCTACCCAGATAGCTCAACAAGTCGAGCAGAAGAATGTCTTTAGAAGGCATTTAGATAGCACGATTACAGCAGAAGCGATCCAGTTGATTGAAACAAAGGCTTTTGGATTGGCTGCCAGAACTACCGTGCTTTTTAAAGAAGATTGGCATAAAGGAGTGATTGGTATTGTTGCCTCTCGGTGTATCGAGCACTATTATCGTCCTACAATTATTTTAACAGCTTCAGGTAACAAGGCTACAGGTTCTGCCCGCTCAGTGGCGGGTTATAATATCTACGAGGCCATAACGGCTTGTGCAGATCTTTTAGATCAATATGGTGGACATGCTTATGCAGCCGGGTTGACGATGCCATTAGAGAATATCGTGCCTTTTCAAGAGCGCTTTGAGCAAGTGGTGGCAGACACCATTCCACAAGAGTTGCTTACTCCTATTCAAAAAATAGATTTGCCACTTCTGCTTGAGAAAGTTAATGCTAAATTTTATAATGTTCTTAATCAAATGGCGCCTTTTGGAAATGGTAATATGAAGCCTGTTTTTGCAACAGAACCAGTAATAGCTAAAAGATTTAGTGTTCTTAAAGGAAATCATATTAAATTAAGTATACAACAGGAAGATTCAGGACCTTGTGTAGAGGCAATCGGGTTTGGGTTGGCTAAATGTGAACCATTCATTCGGGACCATCGACCATTTCGAATAGCATACACAATAGAAAAAAATAATTACCGAGGTGAGGTGAATTTACAACTTAATATTAAAGAATTACAACCAATATAGACGTACCTTTGCAAATATCAATAGACCTCTTCTGAAACCAAGAATTGGGTTCTCTGGGCAGGAAGGAATTTGTGAGAAACCGGAGTTTACTTTAGTAAATAAATATGAAGAACCAATTACTGACAAACCCAGGGGGCTCAAGGCGACGGTTTCGGAATAGGTCTGATTTTAAAGCTTAGGAACATTCAAGAAAATTACAATTATTATGGAGCTAAGAGCTGAAAATCTAGTTAAACAATATAGAGGTCGCCTAGTAGTAAATCATGCTTCTGCTGTAGTATCTCAAGGAGAAATTGTGGGCTTATTAGGACCTAATGGTGCTGGCAAAACTACTACTTTTTATATGTTGGTAGGACTAATTCAACCCAATGAAGGCAATGTTTATTTGGATGACCAAAAAATCACCAAGCTGCCTATGTACAAAAGGGCACAGTTAGGTATTAGCTACTTACCTCAAGAAGCCTCTGTATTCAGGAATTTGACTGTGGAAGAAAATCTCATGGCTATTCTACAGCATACTACCCTTACGCCTCAAGAAAGAAAAGATAAGATGGAAGCTTTATTAGAAGAATTTAGCATTACGCATATTAGAAAGAATCAGGGCAAGGTTCTTTCAGGGGGGGAGAGAAGGAGAACCGAAATCGCTAGAGCTTTAACAGTTGATCCCAAATTTGTACTTTTAGACGAACCTTTTGCTGGAGTAGACCCCATTGCCGTAGAGGAAATACAACATTTGGTGGCCACGCTCAAGAATAAAAACATTGGCATACTTATTACAGATCATAATGTAAATGAAACACTTTCTATTACAGATCGAGCTTATTTGATGTTTGAAGGTAGATTACTGAAGGCGGGTACTGCAGAAGAATTGGCAGAGGATGAGCAGGTGCGTATGGTATATTTGGGTAAACATTTTGAATTGAAGCGTAAGTTCTAAATAAATTACGAGGAAACTTTGAAGGTGGTGCCAGGGCTTAGCCCTGACACCACTATACTATTACCTATTATACAGCTATGGGTGCCTTAATATTTGGGTAAGGATTATAGTTTTCAATAGAAAAATCTTCATACTGAAAAGCAAATATATCTTTCACGTTAGGATTAATTTTCAGCATAGGTAGTGATCTAAGCGCTCTTGTAAGTTGAAGTTTAGCTTGTTCTATATGGTTGTTGTACAGATGCGCATCACCTAGCGTATGTACGAATTCACCTACTTTTAAATTACAAACTTGTGCAACCATGCTGGTGAGTAATGCATAAGAAGCGATATTAAAAGGGATGCCTAAAAATATATCAGCACTCCGTTGATACAATTGGCAAGAAAGCTTTCCATTTCCTATGTAAAATTGAAATAAGACATGGCAAGGTGGCAAGGCCATCTTCTCTATTTCACCTACGTTCCAAGCACTTACCAGCAATCTTCTAGAATCTGGTTGCTCTTTGATCTGTTTAATGAGCTGTGTAATCTGGTCTATTTTACCTCCTGTTGCAGTAGGCCAGCTTCTCCACTGATAGCCATAAATAGGTCCTAGATTTCCTTGTGCGTCTGCCCATTCATCCCAGATGGTCACGCCATGCTGGTTGAGATAATCAATATTGATATTGCCCTGTAAAAACCACAGTAGTTCATAAATAATCGATTTTATATGCAGCTTTTTAGTCGTCATGAGTGGGAAGCCTTGGCTTAGATCAAAGCGCATTTGATAACCGAAAATGCTTTTAGTCCCAGTTCCAGTTCTGTCGTTCTTTGCTTCTCCATGCTGTAATACATGTTCGAGTAATGCTAAATATTGTTTCATGAATAAAAATTATATTGAGCTATGTAAGTAACTTGTGCTTATTAGGAGTGTCAGGACTGCGGTCTTGACACCAGGTTGTCAGGGTATCGAAAAATAAGAAAAACTTAGCTAATTATTACTTGATTTGATTGCGTCTTCTATGAAAAAGGTTTTAAAAGTTATTTACAAAAGCTTAGTCACCTTATTTTTTGTTCTTCTATGTTTTTTGCTAGCAACCGGAGTATATATCTACAACTACCAAGAACAAATTATAGCAAGAGCTTTCCAAGCAGCCACGTCTCAGTTATCGTATTCCATTCAAGCTAAGAATATTCAACTTAGTCTGTTTAGAGATTTTCCTAGATTGAGTCTTTTACTGCAAGATGTAGTCATTCAAGATTCACAACAAAATTCTAAAAATATATTAGTTGCCAATAAAGTCGATTGCGTATTTAACATACATGATCTCCTACAAGGGCAATACATATTACATGAACTTTGTGTCGAGCAAGGTACCTTGTCTTTGGAGGCTCAGCAAAAGCAAAAACAAGTTTTACATAAAACAGTGGCTGAGAGGGAGCAAGCAGACTTTAAACCATCTCATTTAGTGTTGCCTGTTAATCTTAAAAAGGTTGTTCTGAATCAAGTAAAATGTGTGTATGCAACTAGCTTACCTGACCAACGGTATGTTGTCTATGCGCAACAGTTACAAGTTGCATGTAACCTCAACATAAAAGATCTATCCATGCACGTTGTTGGGAATGTGGTCATCCAACAGATTAAATATAAAAATATCATGTATGAGTCCGATGTACCTACATCCATTAATGCCCGTGTACAATATGATATTGCTAAACAACTATACAGGTTGCAGCATGGTAGGATCAGGGAGGATGAAAGTAATATCCGTTTTCAAGGTGTTTGGTCTAACCAGGTAGCTGAACCATTCATTGATTTACAAATTAGTACAGACCGACTAGCTATTCCACATATTTTACGCTGGCTACCAATTTCTTATCGTCAGCGTACAACCGATTACCAGGTGCAAGGGAACTTAATCTGCCAAATCCATCTTATAAAACAACCTAAAAAGGATGTGTCTATTACTACTGATTTTAAAATTGACAAAATTAGTTTATTACCTACAGGTCTGAAGCAGCCGTTTCAGCTAGAGCACCTTATGGGTAAGCTGTATATCCCGAATCTTACTACGTTAGATCTCGCAAACTTACAAATAGATGAATACAGAGCTAGATGGGGAGATAGCCACTTTACGGGCCATATGAAGCTAACTGACTTAAAAAAATTATGGTTGCAAAACCATACTAACGTTGTAATTGATTTACCTAGTTTGGCTCCAGCTTCACATCCATCTATAAATAACGGTTTACAAGGCCAGCTAGTAGGATATGTTGACTTGGAGGGTAGCTTATATGATTTATTATATGCTGCTGATAAACGATCACTACCTAGTCTGAAAGGTCAGCTTGATAGTCGTGGTATACAAGTTGTTTATAATCAAAATTTGTTGCAGTTACAAGATGCTTCCTCGTTGCTAGTAGAAAATGATGTATTGCATTTCAAAGAATTAGCAGGTCAAATAGAAGGAAAGCCCTTTGTATTGACAGGTAAACTTACTAACTGGCTTAAATTTTTGTTGAAGAAGGAAGACAACCTGTATGTTGATGCTAAGTTATATGCGGAGTATATAGAATTGTCCAAGCTATTCGTATCAGATGATCCAGATACTACATCTGCCAAATACCTAGCGATTCTACCTTATTTAGCAGGAGAGCTGGTATGTGATGTGGGAGAAATAGTTTATAAGCGGTTTCGTGGAGATAAACTACGTGGCAAACTTAGAATTGATGAACAGCAACTTGTTGCAGATTCTGTAGAATTAGGATTTGCAGGTGGTAAAAGTTGGTTAACAGGTACCATAGATACAAAGTCTGATCGTATACAAATACATACCCATGCTAGCTTACAAAATGTGCAGTTGCCTACTTTATTTTATACGTTCGAAAATTTTCATCAAGATTTTTTAGAAAATAAACACTTAGATGGGCGTATATGGTCAGAAATAGATCTTACGATGCAAGCAGACAAAAATTTTTATATCGATAGAGAATCAGTATTAGCAAATATATCCATACAGTTAGACAAAGGTATCTTGCAGAACTTTGAACCACTTCAACGCTTGACTCCTTATGTATCGGAAAAAGAATTAAAATACCTTCATTTTTCAAGCTTAAAGAATAATATACATGTCAAAAATAAAACGATTTATATTCCTCCCATGGAAGTTCATACCAGTGTTACTAGCATTCAGTTGTCTGGCACGCACACGTTTGATGGAGATATCCAGTATAATCTAATTGTCCCTTTACAACATGCTACTTCAAAAGAAATTAGACGACAATTACCAGAGATAAATGAAGAGGCATTAGCTGGACTTAACTTATACTTGAAACTAGAAGGGAATATACATCATTACAACTTGAGTTATGATAATGCCTTATTTAAAGCAAATTTAAAGGAAAGTTTAAAAAAACAGAGAAATATATTAGGAGAAATTTTGCAAGGTAAGGGGTTGCCTAAACGTACCAAAGAGCTATCTAAAGAAGAGTATTTTGATTTTGAGTAAATTGTTAGGTTGTTTTCTTTTCCATATAATAGCGCAAGCCTCTTGGCTTGTGCTTCCATGACAGTATTTGTTCTTTCTAAAATTTAGCCTTATTAAGTACAAGGTTTCTAAATTTACTTTGTTTTAGGCACAAGCGTGGACGTTTGCGTCAGGATGGGAGGTTGGCACCCAGGTTACTTAATCTAAGTATCCTTTTTTTTACCGTTTTTAACATTTTCTATAATTTCTCGTAAAATTAAGTTAGGTATAACCTCATCTTCAGTTACAGACTTTCTACAGGTTGGGCAGCTTTTTTCCCTTTTTAGCCAGTCTAATAATTCTCGTTGGCTAAAAGTATGGCCACAGGGAATTATAACAGCGTCTTCCATTATAGTTTGGCTTATGGGGTCGTCTAAAAGTGCTGGACAGTCTGTTTCAAGTAAGGAAGAATAGCATCAGGGCCCTGTTCTATGATTGCCTTATAATCTTGGAAATATTTCTCAAATTTATCTGCCTGGACTATGTTATGTGAAATTGAGTTGCAAATCGAAGACATTAAGCCTTCTCTTTGGCTTAAATATGCTGCTGCATTTTCTTTTATTTTCTCTTGTTCTGCCTTTTTTGCTATTGCTTCTTGTTTTTCTCGTTCTATTCTGCGAAGCTCGTCTTTCAAATATTTTTTTCTATTTAAAATCTGGTTTTTTGATTTTCTAAATCAGTAGTATAATGGTCAATTAATGCCTCGGTGGTTTTACGAGAATTTTCTACTTCTTCTATTTCTTGATTATATGCTTCTATGTGCCTTTGTTGTTGCAATAACTCTTGATTAATCTGTTCAATGCGTATCTTGTTATTAGATTGGTCTTTCTTTTTAATATAAATCCGGATTTTTATTTGCTTTATTATTTCTCTTCTAAATCTATCATTATCTTTTGAGTAGGGTGATTTCGATGATGTCGCAAATTTCATAAATTTTGTATCAAGCTTATAAATTACTCGATAACTACCCCTCATCTTGTCTATGCTTTCACTTTTATCAAGAAATTCACCTACGTTAGTTCCACGCTGTGGTTCTACATTACATCTTTCTACTTTACTAAAAGGAATTCCTTGATACTCAAATTTACCTTCAAGCATTCCATTCCCCCCTTCTCCCAGGCGGTGGTAAAATCTTGTTCCCAATAACAGATATCTTCATCGGTATCTAGCACTTCCTTTTCTTTTGTTAGCGCATCGAGTTTACGTTGGATTTCTGCTCTTTGTTCTTTCAATTTTCTACTCTGTTGGTTGTAGTTATTTAATTGTTTTTGGAGAGGTAGAATTTGTTCTTCATTTTTTATTTTTTGCTTTGGATCTATTGATGCAATTTGACTTGTATAAAAGTCTATCCGCTTTTCAGCAGAGGCTATTTGCGCTTCGTAGGATATTGTATTTTTATTTGCTTCTATAAATGCTTCTAAATGTTTAGATAAACCATCTATTACTTCTTTCGTATATAGCTCCCCTGTTTCCTTTTCTTCATCATGCTTTCCTAACTTTGATTGGAGATGAAGAGGAGTGGAGGAATAATCACAACTTTCCAAAACCAAAACGAATAATAATAACTGTGCAATTAATCTTTGATACTTGCTGAAAGGGTTGTATAGATTTTTCATGGAATTATGACTTGACTTATATTGGGTACACAATTAACTGTTTAATTGTTGGTTGCAATACAACAAAGAGAGGGGATGCTATGTGGCCAATAGATATTTCTAATTTGATAGATGTATTCAATCAATATTTTAATGAAAATATTATTTAGCATTTGTTGATTTTTCCGTATCAGCTTTAAGATAAATTAAAGTTAAATAGGACTCTCAATGAACCAAATTTTAAAAATAAACGAAGGGTTGCTACGTATATGTCAAAGAAAATGAGGGTAAGTCGTATTATCCTATGTGCAAAATTTTAAAATATATCTATGCGACCATTCTAAAAATTTGATTGTTACTATCAACGAAAAAAATAAGAAGTCATTGCTTTTTCCAATGACTTCTTAAAACATTTATAATGCCTTGCTTATTCTAGAGTAATTTTGCAAGATTATATCCTAAATAAATTTGGTTACCTATAGAAGTTAGGGTCGATTTATCACCCATATCTTTATTTTCTCGTCGTTCTAAAAGCCCCCTACTCATGGTAATACCTATTTTTAGGCCAGTCACAAACGTATATTCCAACCCACCGACAAGAACTAAATCAAAAGATTTATGTTTGTAATTCTTAATTAGGGATTCTGTTAAATCCTCTTCCTTTATAACTACCTCCTTTTGTTCCTCCTTTGCATCTCCTTCTAATTCGTAATATTTTTTAGAAACAATGAAACTTGGCTGAATCCCTACTTGTAAGCTAAACCCTTCTCCCATATTTTCAGGGTAGTATTTAATGGAGATAGGTAGGTTAATTGTTTCATGTTGTATTTTTATCCCATCTAGTACTGAATACTCACCTTTTTTTTCGTACGATACTTCTGCAGCCGCAGCAAATTGTGGCGAAAATGGATATTCCCCAGTTAGTCCACCCGTAATAAATAAGATATTTCCAGATGACCATCCAGCTTGCTGCCATGCAGAAATTTTTTCATATCTTCTGAATCCTAGATGTGTCCTATTAAAGCTTCCACCAACTTTAACTCCAAAAGAAGGTCGACCATCTCGGCTACTGGTTCTTCTACCTTTTGCATAGGTAGTGTTAATACTTAATAATAGTATGCCTAATAACAAAACGTTTATTGATAATTTGTAACGCATAATTATTTTGAAATTGGTTTGACATATAAATAAAATACTTTTGCAAAAGTATCTATAACCCTGAGTGATTGCAAATTTTTCGTATCACCTTACTTACTCATCTTACGGAATTAATACACTCGATTACTAATTTGAGCTGATAATTTGAAAGGATTTGAGCATTATTCTACCCCAAAGGCTTAGGAAAAAGTTAAAAAACCGCCTTGCAAAAAAGGCGTTAAAGAATTTGCAAGGTGGCCAGCCAGACATGAGGACAGTGGCCCCTGCTGGAGTTTACCCCCAACTTGATTGGGGGCAGGGGTGATATGTGTAGCGTTGGGCTGTTTCCGAATGTCTGGCCGTTAAATCTCTTTCATGCACTGGACAAGTAGTGAAGGGGAAAGAGTTTAGGCTAATTGGGTTCAGTTATAAATTTTAGCCTTTTTCTGCACAGCGGTGACTTTTTTGCTTACTTTTTTTGTGGTAGAAAAAAAGTAAGGTGCGCCGCAGGCGAAATTTACTTTAAAGAAGTAAAGGTTAAATAAAAAGATTTTATCTAATTGCTTCTTAAGGTAGAAAATAACTATTGTAGCGGTCAGTTGCGTAACGTGAGTTACTTATTACCTACGTCGGTAGTATCATACATATTTTTATAGCTGTATGCCTGACAATTTATTAGTTTTATTTAGTTTCGATATCACTAGTTAATTTAATCTGTACTTTTAAGCATATGTTCAAACAATTAACCAAGAGATACTTAACCATCTTATTTTTCGGCTGCTTTGCTTGTGTAGTATTTAAAAGCGAAGTGGTCGGTATTTCAAACTTACCTGCCAAGCCTGTTTACCAGCAAAACAATTCCCCTTATCAACCGGCTTCCACCAAGCTACATGATCTGATACATACGAAGCTAGAAGTGAAATTTGATTGGGATACCCAACAACTACATGGTATAGCCACCATCCAGGTTAAGCCGCACTTTTATCCACAAAAACAGTTGTTACTCGATGCACGTGATTTGATTATTCATAGCGTTGTCCTATTGACCAACGAAGAGAAAAAAGAAGCTGCTTATACCTATAATAACCAGCAAATTAACATTGACCTAGATCGCTTATATACGAAAGAAGATGCTATCCTGGTAGAGATCAATTATACCACGCAATCTAATCAGCAGGGGGCAAAAGATAGCTTTAAATTGGGCAGCAACCAAGGATTGTGTTTTATCCATGCTCGTGGAACAGGCCCAAATAAGCTGCAACAAATTTGGACGCAAGGTGAGCCTAATACCAACTCATATTGGTTTCCTACGATCGATTCACCTAATCAACGATGTACCCAAGAGACCTACATTACTGTACAAGACAACTTCAAAACCTTGTCTAATGGCACGCTGGTTTACACGACCCTCAACGATGATCAAACCCGTACAGACTATTGGCGGATGGATCTCCCGCATGCACCCTATTTATTTATGTTAGCTGTAGGAGAGTTTGCTGAAATACAAGATGACTGGAACGAAATTCCTGTTACTTACTATGTAGAACCCGCCTATGAAAAACAGGCATTAACGATATTTAAGCATACCACGGAGATGTTAGATTTTTTTTCAGACAAACTTGACTACCCCTATCCATGGCCTAAATATAGCCAAGTGATCGTCCGTGATTATATGGTGGGAGCTATGGAAAACACGACGGCAGTTGTTCTTACTGAAAACATCCAAGGAGATGATCGGGCCCTGTTAGATAACATTGACCGGGAAGAGATCATTGCCCATGAATTATTTCATCACTGGTTTGGTAATTTAGTTACTTGTGAGTCCTGGGGCCAGCTTACTCTGAATGAAGCTTTTGCTACGTTAGGGTCCCACTTATGGTACGGACATAAACATGGTAGCTATGAAAGAGATCGACTTATATTAAAAAGTATCGAACACTATTTAAAGGAAGCTCAATTAAGGCAAGTTAGCGTGATCAGGGATCATTATATTTCTCCCATTGAAATGTTTGATAGCCATAGTTATCACAAAGGTGCGCTTATCTTACACATGCTCAAAACATATTTGGGCGAGGAGGCCTTCTTACAGTCATTGAGTCAATATCTTAAAAAATATGCCTTTTCTTCTACAGATATTCATCAGCTTCGAAAAGTATTTGAAGAAGTGAGCGGTCAAGATCTTAACTGGTTTTTCAATCAATGGTTCCTAGCTCCAGGACACCCGATACTTCAGACAGAACATACTTATGCAAATGATAAATTAGTTTTGAAAGTATGGCAAAAACAAAGTGCTCCAAGCCCTATTTATCGACTACCTGTAGCCGTTGATGTTTGGGTAAAAGGAGTGAAAGAGCGACATCATATAACGATCGATAAACCTTATCAAGAATTTAGTTGGTCTGTTTCTCAACGACCAGAACTGGTGTATATAGATAGAAATAGCCTGTTAGTAGCTGAACTGAAACATCCCCAAACTACTACCCAAGCATATCGGTATCTATATAGTCATTATGAAGATTTCTTTGCTAAATATGAAGTGATCAATTACTTCAATACTGCTAAAATAGATCGTTTTGATTATGAAGACTTTTTCAAAGAGGTGTTAGAAGACGATAGTTATTGGATGTTCAAAATAATGGCCATCGAAGCTTTTGAAGGCTACCACCAACAGGGAAAATACCACACGATTATAGAGAATATTCTTACAGATCTTACTATTCAAGATGCACATAGTTGGGTTCGTGAGGCGGCAATCAACACACTGAGTTCTCTACCAAATCCTGATAGCTATTTAGATGTTTATGAAAAAAGCTTAGCGGACTCTTCTTATCGTGTAGCAAGTGCTGCGTTATATGCCTATGGTATGTATAGTAATGAGGAGCAAGGAAGCATCAAAGACACTATTTTACTAAGTTTCGAAGAATATGAGGATATCCACATGATTACCAGTCTGGCAAAATATTATACGCATATTAAAAAAACGGATAAGTACGAGTGGCTCAAAAAAAAGACTACCGATTTTTATACGCATCTTGGATACGAGTCTTTGCTAACCTATTTAGTAGACTATGTCTGTGTAATTGGAAATCTAGCTCAACAAGAAGAGACATTCGTACTATTGGAACATATTTTAAAAGAGGAGAAGATGGTACGTATCCGTTCAGCAGCCTACCATGCGCTACAAAGAATGCCCAAGACAAAAGCTGTTAAGAAATTACTGGCTGATATAAAAGAAGATTAAATCAGTAGCATAATTACCATCTATAATAGAGTTCTTGGTTTTGCAAGAGCTCTATTACATTTTTATAACTTTTTATTGCTTATCTGTTGCATATTGCAAATAAATTGTCTAACTATAAGTCCTATGGACATTTTAGTTCATTTTTTAATAGGATGGTTGGTTGGTAATAACTCTTTAAAAATAGTAGACGATGTGTAAGCCTAATCAGATTACGGTTTCTAAGAGAATTATCGCTTTTATCTTGCTTGTTAGCCAAGTCCTAACTAGTTGCATTAACTCAAACGTGCCTAGCGGGCAAGAACTAGTAGATGTAGAAAAAAAAGTTAATAAGCAGCGGAACAAGCTAGAGCATTCTAAAGACAATAGCACTATAGCAAAACGTACACGAGAACTTCCTGAAATTCCATCCATATCGCTTACTGAAGATAAAAGGTTGGCGTTGATTGAAGCTAACCCTAGTGCAGTGCCCATTGTATCCCAAAGACCAATAACCAATGCAAAGTCGTCTATTATTATAAAGAATGAGCCAACAACATTAGTAGGGGAACAGCGGAACATACTTCCCAGTAGTCAGCCCAAACAGCAGGAAGAATTAACTATTAAGCCTAAGCCATCTGCAAGATTAGGCAAATGTAACAACTTAGATGCTCATAGAAAGCAAGCTCAACATAAACGGACAAGGCAAACGAAAGTGTTTGCCTCTCCTCAAATATCTTCTCATGCGGATACACCTGAATTGCTAATAGAAGAGCTAGATTGTCTAACGTTTACAGCCCAAGGAGGCCACCAACTAAATCTAATGCTTGTAGAAGATCAGTTAATAGCTGTTGTCAACGAGCAATTATTCATAGGATTTACTAGACCCAGTCTAAGCTTACCAGTTTATGTAGAGCCAGGCTTTAATATATCAAAGCTTAAAAATTATAGTGTAGTGGGACAGCAAGCCCACATAGAAGTAATATTTCCTGAGCGAGGAGCTAATGGGAAAGGGTATGTGTATATAGGGAAGAGGGGAGGATTGGGAGGAATGAAAAAACAGGGGGGTAGCAAAAAGAAGCAAGATGGGAAAGGAGGTTGTCAATTTGGGGAAGATGAAATGAGGCCTGATCCAGATAATCCTGGCAAATGGGTATGTCCAGGCAAGGGAAAACATCCTAGAACTCCCAAATCTACTTCTAACAATAGTTCGTCTCAATCTACTAGTTTCCCAACTTCTTCTCAATCAACTAGGACTTCTAATTCTACTCCAAGAAGCGAGTACTCGTCTGATATTAGAGGAGCCCAAGTGCACCAAGAAATGGAAGCATGGAAACGACAAAAAGACAAAGAATGGGAAGATAGACATCAAGCAGAAGCTGAAGCACGCAGACGTTTTAAAGAAGAAATAGCTGCATGGAATAGTAGGATTTATAGTGAGATTAGCGATATTAAGAAAGCAGTAATTGATAAATATAAAGACAAGACTAGCAAAGGTTCAATATCTTTAAATGGCCTAAAAGAAATAGAAGAATTTCTGAAGGAAGTAAAAATGGCTATAGACAAGATTTATGAACAAGAAGGAAATTTAAAAGATGAATACGGCACATTACGGAAAGAATATCGTAGACTTACATGTGATTCAAGTAGTTGGAGCCGAGATGTGGAGGAACTCTGGGAATTATACAATTCAGCAAAAAAGTTAGAGGGGTGGCGTATTTTTTTAAAGAAAATAGAGGGAAGTATCCAACAAGAGGCGGATGTGCTCTACAAATTAAGCGAGCTTCATAACGATAGTCCTGATAATCATGAAGATATCGATAAGGTAATAGTAAAAGCAAGAGAGATAAAGTCTCAGATAAGCTCTGCCATAAAGGATATAGAAGGCTATGGAACTAACCCTGAATTTACCGCAAGCTTATATTGTGAGGAAATGTATGTTCCCTTATATGAGAAACGATTAGAAAAGGAAGATGAGAAATATGAACCAAGCTACGAAGCTAAGAAATTACAAATAAGTGGATTAAAGGAAGCATACGAGGAGCTCACCAAAATAATTGCAAGGTTTGAGAAGAGAAAGACAATCGTAAAACCAGGCTTTAAAAAAGTAGCAGAATTTGCAGCTCAGCAAGCGGTACAATATATTCAAACCAGGGGAGCAGAGTTAGCTAGGTTGTTTGACTACCCAGTAGAAAGTTATGATGTAGAAGTGCGTCCTAAAGAGGGCAAGAACATAGTTTCTTATCAAGAATTTGAGGCTGTATTTCCTGATAATGAAACCGCATCCATAGAAAAATTTTTGGAAATTATGGAAGCAGTAATTGTAGGTAAAGGAAGAGGGATGCAGGATAGTGAGGCAACTAGAATAAATTTTAAGCTAAAAAGTAGCGAGCCTTTAAAATTAGCCGCTATAGATTTAATGAATTATAACGCTTTTGTTGAGGGAAGCAATAAAGAGTTGGAAAAAGCAATAGAGAAAGTTAACCAATTAATAAAAGAAGGAACCAATTCAGCGGCAATTGTAGAAGAAGGAAACAAGTTTAGAAAAAAACTACAAGAAGTTATCCAACGTTTAAGAGATTATAAAACTAAGCAAGATAAAAAAGAGAATTTAGATTATTTGTTGGGTATGGAGAAGGAGATGGAAGAGAAAATTAAATTAGAAGAGCATAAAATCTTCATTAAAAATATCAATGAGGAAGTTGACCGAGCAGGAGCTAGGACAGGAGAGCTGGCTAAGTCAGGGAATGATCCATTGGCGACTATACAAGAAGCAAATAAATTCAAAGACAAGCTCGAAGAGATGATAGAACGAGTAAGAAGATATGAACATAATCGAGATAAAATAATAGGAAATTTAAGAGGGATTATCAAAGAGGTTGAACAAATTATTAATGAACAAAAAGAAAAGTTAGATAAGCTAGAAAAAGAAAAGAAAGCAGAAGAAACCAAGATTAGAAAAGAATGGGATAAACTGTTAGATGAGGTTCAAGAAAAATTTGGACACCTCAAAATAAATAGCTTAGAGGAAGGTCTGAGGGCTCAAGAGCAGTTTAAAGCTTATGAAACCATAGTAAAGTCATATGAAAAGTATAGCTTTATTAGCAGATCGTCACTAAAACAAGTCCTGGAAGAATTTGAAAAAGGATATAAAAAAGTAGCAGAAATACTTGAGAGTTACCAAGATAAAGCCAATTATGATGCATTGATCGATGAAGGAAATAGAGAAATAGGCCCTTTAGCAGAAGAGCTCAATAGATTGCAAGATGAAAGAGTAGATGAAGCTGTGATTGTTGCCAAAGCAAAAGAGGTAAAACCTAAGATAGAAGCAGCTATCAGGCGTTTAGAAGAATTACAGACCAAGCAGGATAAAAGTGGAAGCCTAGCCAACTTGCAAGAAGCCAAAAGCCAAGTAGAAGGGGTCATTAGAGATTATAGCCAAAGAAAAGGATTATTAGCCAAGTACAAATCAGCTTTACAGCAAGCCGCTCAGTATATTAAAAAGCAACTAGATGAAGAGAAAGAGGAAATAGCTAGGAAGACCGGAAAGCCTGTAGAAAAATATAGTCTAACAATAGCTCCTAAGCCAGGGTTAAATCTATCAAAACTACAAGAGCTTTTCCCAGATGAGAACAACAAAGTTGATTTGCAGAAGTTATTAGACACCGTAGATATAGAGGTTGAGATTTTGCCAGAAGAAGGAACGACTAGTAGGGGTGAAAAAGAAGACAAAGAAGGAGCTGGAAAAGAAAAGGAAGAAGATGTAGCCACTAATAGAGAAAATGAAGATAAGGGCAAAGAAAAGGAGCAGGAGGAGAAAGAAGAAGAAAAGGGAGAAGCTCGCAAAAACGAGGAAGAAGCCAAGAAGAAAGTCGAAGAAGAAGCTAAAAAGAAAGCGGAGGAAAAAGATAAGCAAAGTACAGAGGCGGCAGTTAAGGAGAAATTAGTAACTGAGATTAAAGCTCATCTTACGGCCTGTGAAAAAGATGCTGACTTTACCAAACTAAGAGAAGGCTTACTGATGATCCAGGAAAATATAAAACAAAATCCGAATAGTGTACTTTTAAAAGCTTTACACAAAGAACAACTGGCCAACTTCCACAGCCATCCACTTTATCAGCAAAGTATAGAGCTAGGTATACAAGTAGCTGTTTTGAGAAGGGAAGCAGAAGAAAAAAGTAACGATGAGTTAATTAGGACTGCAGGAACACGTTATAATACTTCGGCTGGAGTAGCTAAAGCACATGAATATAAACAAGAAGCAGATGCTATCAAAAAGGAAATACTTGAGCCGTTGCGTGCTGCATTAGGATGTCCGAATACACCTAGAGGAGAAAGGAGAACAGCCGAGGGTATTAAGGGATTTGGAGAAAGTTTTTATGACACAGGCAAGACGTTTTTAGTAGATTTACCCATATTATTAGCAAAAGTAGAAGTTAAAGAAATAGAGTCATTAATTAAGTGGGGGGATAAGTTAGGTGTTAAGGAAGGGTGTATCAACTTAGGAAAAGCCTGCAAAGCCTTGTTTGATCAAGTAAAGCAAGATTGGGAGGACCCAGATGCCTATGAAGCACGGATGCAAGCTGTTCGAGAGCTTGAGAAGAGGCAAGATCTTTTCCGCCGTGCATTTGATGCGGAGAATTATCACTTAGGACAAGATAGGATAATAGGATATGCAGGAGCAGAAATGATACAATTTCTGTTTGGTGGAGAAATTCTTAAAGGAGCTGCAAAAGGGGCTAGTAAGGGTGCTCAGTTTTTCAGAAAAGTGCAGCAGGGGGTGAAGGTAGAGGAAGGGGTAGTGGAGGGGGTAAAACTGGTAGAGAGAGCTGCAGAAGGGGCTAAATTGATGGAAGAAGGTAAAAAGCTGGGAGAAATGGGGAAAGGTATACAAATTGGTGAGGAAGCAATTAAAATGGGCGAATATAAAGTTACTAAGGCCGTAGCCGAAAATATTGGTACACGACCATATATTAATTCCCCATCTACTATTATTGATATTATGAAGTCAGGTGAAGGTGTGCCTGACATGTATTTTAAAGGTGGGATGAATTATAAAGTTTTAGGTTCTTTTCAAAGTTCAAAAGGTATATTTGAGTTAGGTATTAATCCAGAAACGAATATGATCTATCACTTTGTTTTTAAAGCACTTAAATAAGTCATATATGAAGTTTATTGTGGAATACGGAAATATTATCCGGCAACATTTGCTAACTTATATTGCGGAAGAATGTTCGTTTTATATGGGAAAAATAGCAAGCAAAATGGATATGGAGTTAATATTAAATAAAATTAGCTTGGCTGTTTCGGATAATAAAATTATTCACGTAAGTGGCTTTTGTGGTTTAGATAAATCAATGATAGCAGATTATACAGTTCCCAAATCTGAAACTGGAATTTTAAAAGTTAAGCATGATTTAAAGTATGGTTTTGCGTATGGAATTAACGATGACAATTGGCCTGTTTACATAAATATTGAATTGGGTTGTGTATGCATAGGAGATCCACTTCGATTGAAAGAGGCGGTAGAATTTATTAGCGGTTGTGTAGCTGTTGTAGAAGATGGCAAACTCATGGCGTTATGGTTAAAGCCTAAGTCTCTACCTGATGCACTTAGGGTATAAGCAGAGGAAACTATGCTGACATCTAAGGCCTAGGTGGGGCAGAAAAAGGCATATATAAAAAAGAAGCCGATCAGAAAGCTCAAAAATTTCATCGAGAAGCAGATACAGTCGAAAAGGATTTACTGGAGGAATTACGTAAGTTATTAGGTTGCTCTAACCGACCCAGTGGGATAAGAAGGGCTGTTGCGGGAATAAAAGGTTTTGGAGAAAGCTTCTATGATATGGGCAAAGCGCTTGTAGTAGATTTACCTGTATTATTAGCTAAATTAGGAGTTAAGGGAGTAGAGTCGTTGGTTAAATGGGAGGATAAGTTGGGTATTAAAGAGGGTTGTGCCAACTTAGGAGAAATTTGCAAAATCTTATTTAATGAGGGCAAACAAGCATGGGAAGATCCAATAGCCTATGAAGCGCGCATGCAAGCTGTTCGGGAGCTAGAAAAGAAGCAAGAACTTTTCCGATTTGTCTTTGATGCAGAGAATTATTATCTAGGACAAGATAGGATATTGAGTTATATGATGGCAGAGATGGTGCTATTTCTGTTTGGAGGAGAAATTCTTAAAGGAGCAGCAAAAGGGGCTAGTAAGGGAGCTCAGTTTTTCAGGAAAGTGCAGCAGGGGGTGAAAGTGGAAGAGAGGGTGGTAAGGGGAAGTAAACTGGGTAAGGGGGCTAACATAGTTAAATTTAAACTAAATAATAAAAATACTTTTAAAGGAGCATATCCTTCGGAAATTAAAGAGTTCCTTCAGATAAAAGGTTGGAAAATCGAAAGTCTTAAGAAGGGCAAACTTGGTTTTAAAGCAACAAATCCTACTAATAAATCCGATGTAATTAAAGTTATAGAGGTTAATGCATCAAAATTAAAAGATAGTACTAATATTATTGGTGTAAAAAGGGGTACGTATCTCAAAAGAGGCTATGAAAAATGGGAGAGAATTCCTTTAAAAAATAACCCAACATTACAGTAAAATAAATATGCTGAGTGATTTTCAAAAATATGTTTTAGAAGAGATAGAAGAAACAGGTGAGTATACTTTTATTTTGCTAATACCATATTTTTTAGAAATAGAAAAAGGAATCGAACTTATAACAAATGAAGGTGGAATTGGTAAACATCCAGAGAATTATCGCATTAATGATTCTGATTTTATGATATTAAAAAACCAAGTTGTTAATTTATTTTCTGAATGTAATTTGGGTATGTATGAATATATAGGATTTGAAATAAAAGGCCAAAAAAGTAATGAATGGGAAAATTCACATATTTTGCTAAATAAAGAGAAAATAGATAAAATCTTAAACAACAAAGAAGAATGGATATATAAACAAGGAGCACCAGGTTATTTTATAGCAGAGAAAGATTAATTTCTTAATTTACTTGTGGATACAAGTGTTGAATGCTTGTCTTGTCCTAATATAACTTTACGCTTCTTGTTTTTGTTCATGTTTGTCAGTTCTTTTGTGTAAACCTATTTCAGGACAAGACATTATGAGATTACAGATAATACAAGATAGTAAGGGTAAAGCCACTGGTGTTTATATTCCTATCAAAGAATGGAAAGAGCTCAAAAAGAGATATCGGGACTTGGATGCTTTGGAATATGAAGAACCTACCAAAGAACAGATTTTGCATGAACTAAAAGAAGCCGTTCAAGAACTTAAATTGGTGGAACAAGGAAAGCTGAAATCCTGCCCCGCAAAAGAATTGCTAAATGAGCTATAATATTTCTTCTATACCACTTTTTGACAAGCAAGCAAAACGACTAGCTAGAAAATATCCTTCACTTAAAAAGGATTTGGCGGAACTGCTGAAAAGCCTTGCCGATAGTCCCGAACAGGGCACGGCTATCGGACATAACTTCTATAAAATCCGTTTAGCTATCTCTTCCAAAGGTAAAGGCAAGTCTGGTGGGGGGAGTATTCTTAAGAAGACCTAAGCAAATTTTCTAATGTCAAATATTATACATTTTTATGCCTACCTAGCGCAAGCGTCCACGCTTGTGCCATAAAGGAATTTCAGCAAACCCTAAGTAATTTTTTAGATTAATTATTTTTGTGAATAATAAAAAATATATACCTTTACAGCTTATCTAGCCGGTAGCTTTAAAGCTATAAAGATACACCTGTTAGTCGATAAAGATAAGGGGGGATGCCAGAGCGGCCAAATGGGGCGGACTGTAAATCCGTTGTCGTCAGACTTCGAAGGTTCGAATCCTTCTCTCCCCACGGTAGATGATTCATACACAGTTGTATATGAATTAGTTATAGATTAGTGGGGGAGAGCATCAAGGAAAATTGCGGGAGTAGCTCAACTGGTAGAGCGACAGCCTTCCAAGCTGTAGGTTGCGAGTTCGAGACTCGTCTCCCGCTCTCCTAATAGGCCGATGTAGCTCAGTGGTAGAGTACTTCCTTGGTAAGGAAGGGGTCACGGGTTCAAGTCCCGTCATTGGCTCATTAATCGGCTAATTGGTACACTTACTAACAAAGTCGTTGAGAAAATAGTATAACCTTTAGGTTAAATCGAATTAATTTTTTTATATTTGTTTCCGAATTTTAAATAAACCATTTTTCAATCATGGCAAAAGAAACTTTTGATCGTTCAAAACCGCATCTTAATATAGGTACAATTGGTCACGTAGACCACGGAAAAACAACCTTGACTGCTGCTATTACCAAAGTTTTGTCAAAGCAAGGTTTGGCTCAAATACGAGAATTTAGCTCTATTGACAATGCTCCTGAAGAAAGAGAAAGGGGGATTACGATTAATACTGCTCACGTAGAGTATGAGACAAAAACTAGGCACTATGCCCACGTGGATTGCCCAGGTCACCAAGACTATGTAAAAAACATGATAACAGGTGCTGCTCAAATGGACGGCGCTATCTTGGTGGTAGCTGCTACAGATGGTCCTATGCCACAAACAAGAGAGCATATTTTACTTGCTTCCCAAGTAGGTATTCGTTATCTCGTTGTTTTTTTAAACAAAGTAGATGCTGTAGATGATCCAGATCTAATCGATTTGGTTGAGGATGAGGTAAGAGACTTGCTAAATAAGTACAAGTTTGATGGGGCTAATATACCTGTTGTTCGTGGATCGGCCTTAGGAGCACTAAATGGTGAACCAGAGTGGGAAGAAAAAGTGCAACAACTGATGGATACTGTAGATAATTATATTCCATTACCTCAAAGGCTTGTAGATCGTGACTTCTTGCTTCCAGTAGAAGATACCATGTCTATCACTGGTCGTGGTACAGTTGCAACTGGTAGAATAGAGCGAGGAATTATCAAAGTAGGAGATTCTATAGAAATCATAGGGATGGGTGCAAAAAATTTGACTTCTACTGTAACAGGTGTAGAAATGTTTAGAAAACTTCTTGATAGAGGAGAAGCAGGCGATAACGTAGGTCTTTTGCTACGAGGTATTGACAAAGAGAAAATACACCGTGGAATGGTTATATGTAAGCCTGGTTCTGTAAAACCACATCGCAAGTTTAAAGCTGAAGTATATGTGTTGTCAAAAGAAGAAGGAGGTCGACATACGCCGTTCTTCAACAAGTATAGACCTCAATTCTATTTTAGAACTACTGACGTTACTGGAGAAGTTAAACTTCCAACAGGCGTGGAAATGGTAATGCCTGGCGATAATATAGCTATAGAAATAGAATTGATCAATGAAATAGCTATGGAAAAAGGCTTGAGGTTTGCTATACGCGAAGGAGGTAGAACGGTAGGTGCAGGACAAATTATCGAAATACTGGACTAAAAAATTGGATAGCTTATTCAATGATTAGTTCAAACGATTTAATATAATTTTTGGTTGTACAGAACTCTTGCATAAATTAGCAAATCGGATTGGAGATTAACCATACGGGTGTAGCTCAATTGGCAGAGTAGTGGTCTCCAAAACCATTGGCTGGGAGTTCGAGTCTCTCCACCCGTGCAAAATATGATGAAAAAAATAAAAGCTTTTATTATCGATACAGTACAGGAGGTAAGGTATAAAGTTACTTGGCCTTCTTATAAGTCTTTGCAAGAAAGTTCTGTATTGGTATTGGTAGCTTCAGTTATTTTTGCCGCTGTGATTGGGGTTGTAGACTTGATTATTCGAAATGCTATGGGTTGGTTTTATAATATGTTTTAACCCTGATACGAAGGGATCGAAAGCTAATAAATTTTTATGAAGAGTGATCAAAAATGGTATGTGCTAAAGGTAGTTAGTGGGCAAGAAAAGGTGGTAAAATCGCACCTAGAGGTTGCACTTGAAGAGGCAAGTTTAAGAAGCTACGTTAGTCAAATACTCATACCCTCTGAAAAAATTTATGAAATGCGAGCTGGTAAGAAGCAAATGCGAGAACGTAATTTTTTTCCAGGGTATATCATTTTATATGCAGATCTCTCGGATGGCCGTGTGCGACATTTAATTAAAGAAGTTCCCAACGCGATGGGTTTTCTGGGAGCAAGAGGTTGGGGAAGTTCTAGTCAGCCAATTCCATTGAGGGAAAAAGAGATTAATAAGATACTAGGTAGAGTAGATGAAGTAGCTGATTCAGAAAGTGGTCTCGATAAACCGTTTGTAATTGGAGAGACTGTTAAAATAGTTGATGGCCCCTTTAATGGATTTACAGGTAGTATACAAGAAATATTTGAAGAGCGTAAAAAATTAAATGTTATAGTTAAAATTTTTGAAAGAGATACTCCTATCGAGCTTACTTATTCACAGGTGGAGAAAATATTATAAGCTAACCGTTTACCATTCCTTAATATAAAATACATATATGGCTAAAGAAATTGTAGGCTACTTAAAACTTCAAGTAAAAGGCGGGGAGGCTAAACCAGCTCCTCCAGTAGGCCCTGCATTAGGTAGCAAGGGCTTAAATATTATGGAGTTCTGTAAGCAGTTCAATGCTCGGACGCAAGATAAGCAAGGACAAGTACTTCCTGTTTTGATCACTATCTATCAAGACAAAACTTTTGACTTTATTATAAAAACTCCTCCTGCTTCTGCTTCTATTATGAAAAAGGTTGGACTTTCTAAAGGATCCTCAGAGCCTAATAGGAATAAAGTAGGTGTATTAACAAAGGCTGATTTAGAAGCAATTGCGGCTTCTAAATTAGAAGACCTCAATACTACTTCCTTAGAATCTGCTATAAAAATGGTGGCAGGTACTGCTCGAAGTATGGGGGTCACGATACAACAATAATTAAAAGTAACTATTCAAATAATTAACATTAGTCTAATGGCTAAATTAACTAAAAAACAGAAAGCGGTTATCGGACAATATGACTTCCAAAAGACTTATAAGCTGGAAGAAGCTATAGAAGTTGTAAAAAAGATTACCTATACTAAATTTGATGCTTCTGTCGATATGGCTGTACATTTGGGAGTAGATCCCAAAAAAGCTGATCAAATGGTTAGAGGCACGCTAGTACTTCCCCATGGTACTGGAAAAGAAAGAAGAATATTGGTGTTGTGCACACCTGATAAAGAAAAAGAAGCCAAAGAAGCAGGAGCTGACTACGTAGGTTTAGATGAGTATATAAAGAAGATCGAAGAAGGCTGGGTAGATGTAGACGTAATTATCACCATGCCTGAAATAATGGTGAAGGTAGGTAGGCTTGGTAAAATACTAGGGCCTAGAGGTTTAATGCCTAACCCTAAAACCGGGACCGTAACTACAGAAATTGCTCAAGCTGTACGAGCTGTTAAATCAGGAAAAATCGAATATAAAGTTGATAAATATGGTATCGTCCATGCTAGTGTTGGCAGAGTCTCCTTTACTAAAGAAGCAATTAGAGATAATGCAAAAGAATTACTAGCTTCGCTTCTTAAAGCTAAGCCTGCATCTGCTAAGGGTAGCTATTTAAAAAGTATTAGCTTAGCTAGCACCATGAGCCAGGGTGTTCATGTAGATACAAGTACTAATTTTGGATTTTAGACAAAATGAATCGACAAGAAAAAACTATAATTATCAAAGATTTAGCAGAAAAGTTTAGAAATAACAACTGCTTTTATATAGTAGATTCTACCAGTCTTTCTGTACAAGCTACTAACCAGTTTAGAAGAGAATGTCGTCAGGTAGGCGTGAGTTATAGAGTTGCCAAGAATACATTGATTCTCAAAGCTTTGGATGAGATGCCAGGTATGAATGGTATCTATGAATCTTTACGTGACAAAGTACTAAAAGGATTTAGTGGTATTTTGTTTTTTAATGAAAATGCAAATATACCTGCTAAGCTTGTCCAAGATTTTAGAAAGGAAAAAAATCTAGATAGGCCTATCCTCAAAGGAGCTTATATAGATGGTGAATTATTTGTTGGAGATGAAAACTTGGAGGCATTGACCAAGCTGAAATCCAAACAAGTGCTTATTGGCGAGATTATTGGTTTGCTACAGTCTCCAATGGCAAACGTGCTATCTGCTTTACAAAGTGGAAAAACACAAATATCAGGAATTATAAAAACGTTGGGTGATAGGAAAGAATAGGGTGAACTATATTTTATTATTTATTAACTAAAATTTGGGTAAAATGACAGATCTAAAAAAATTTGCAGAACAGCTTGTTAATTTGACAGTAAAAGAAGTTAACGAATTAGCAGCTATATTAAAAGAAGAACATGGTATAGAACCTGCCGCCGCCGCCGCGCCTGTAGTAGTTGCTGGTGGAAGTGCACAAGGAGCAGATTCAAAACCTGCAGAAGAAAAGACTCACTTTGATGTAATCCTTAAATCAGCCGGAGCTAGTAAGCTATCTGTTGTGAAACTAGTTAAGGATTTAACAGGATTGGGTATAAAAGAAGCCAAAGATCTTGTGGATGCAGCTCCTAAAGCTATTAAAGAAGGAGTAGCCAAAGCCGAAGCAGAATCTTTAAAAAGTAAATTAGAAGAAGCAGGTGCTGAAGTTGAGCTTAAGTAATTTTTTTCTGTTAATAAAAATTACTTGCTCAATAAGCGCATTGTTATTGGCTTCTGTAGGAAGTGTGAGATAGGCATTTCTGTCTTATACTTTTAAAATATGGTAATAAACTGTACACGTATAATAGAATTCTTGATATAACCGAGAATTGGGTTTGCTAGGCAGGAAGGAATTTGCGAGAAACCGGAGTTTACTGTAGTAAATGAGGATTTTGAGCAAATTACTGACGAACCCAGAGGACTCAAGGCGACGGTTAGGCAAGAACTCTGATGGGTAGCAAAAAATCAACCTATTACGGAGTACAGTTATTCTGTTGTATACAATTTTAACTTCTATAACCTTGATAGAAAAGAATACCACGCACCGTTCAAGAGTTAGTTTCGCTTCTACTAGAAGCATTTCTGACTATCCTGACTTCCTTGAAATACAGCTTAAGTCCTTCAATGATTTTTTTCAGTTAGGTACGCCACCTGAAAAGAGAGTTGATGAGGGCTTGCATAAAGTTTTTAGGGAATACTTTCCTATAGAAGATTCTAGAGGAAATTTTGTACTAGAATTTATTGACTATACGCTTGACGCTCCCAAATATGATCCTAAAGAATGTGTTGAAAGAGGCGTTACCTATTCAGTCCCTCTTAAGGCTAAGTTGCGATTATTGCGCAACGATAACGATGACGAAGAGTTTGAGACCATAGAACAAGAAGTTTTTTTAGGCAATATCCCCTACATGACTTCACAAGGTTCCTTTATAATTAATGGAGCCGAACGTGTGGTGGTTTCTCAAATACACAAATCTCCCGGTGTGTTTTTTGCCCAAAGTAAACATATCAGCGGTGCGAAACTATATTCTGCTCGTATAATTCCTTTTAAAGGTGCCTGGATTGAATTTGCTACCGATGTGAATAACATCATGTATGCGTATATAGATCGGAAGAAAAAGTTTCCTATCACGACACTTTTGAGAGCTATCGGATATGGTACCGACAAAGAGATTTTAGATATATTTGGTTTATCTGAAGAAATAAAAGCAAATAAAACGAATTTAAAACAGAAAATCGGAAGAAAGCTCGCAGCACGTGTATTAAGATCTTGGACCGAAGATTTTATCGATGAAGATACCGGAGAAGTGATCACACTAGACCGTAACGAGGTAGTGTTAGAAAGAAATGCTATTATTGACGAATCTGCTATAGAAGCAATATTACAATCGGGAACTTCTTCTATAGTATTATATCGAGAAGATATCAATATTGCTGACTACGAGATCATATACAATACCCTACATAAAGATAACGCTAACTCCGAAAAAGAAGCCGTAGAACAAATATATCGCCAACTTCGTAGTTCTGAGCCGCCTGATGAACAAACAGCACGAGAAGCGATACAAAGCTTGTTTTTTAGTACCAAACGATATAGCCTTGGAGAAGTTGGTCGTTATAAAATTAACACCAAACTAGGTTTAAACATCCCCATGGATGTTAGCATACTTACCAAAGAGGATATTTTACAAATTGTTAAATATTTAATTGGGCTTATTAATTCCAAAGCTACGGTGGATGATATTGATCACTTGAGTAATAGAAGGCTTCGCAGTGTTGGTGAGCAACTATATGGTCAGTTTGAGTTAGGATTGTCTAGAATGGCTCGAACTATCCGAGAAAGGATGAATGTGAGGGACAACGAAGAATTTAAGCCTAGTGATTTAGTAAATGCGAGAACCCTCTCTTCAGTTATCAACACATTTTTTGGTACCAATCCACTCTCGCAATTTATGGACCAAGTCAATCCTTTGGCAGAGGTTACGCATAAAAGAAGGATTTCTGCTTTAGGACCTGGTGGACTTTCAAGAGATCGAGCTGGTTTTGAAATCAGGGATATTCATTATACCCACTATGGACGCCTTTGTACCGTTGAAACGCCAGAAGGACCTAATATTGGTTTGATATCTTCTTTATCTGTGCATGCTAGGATCAATGATATGGGCTTTATTGTAACCCCCTATAGAAAAATCAAAAACGGTGTGGTAGACTTCAAAGAAAATGCCCAATACCTAACTGCAGAAGAGGAAGATAAAATCAAGATTGCACAAGCCAGCTCCAAGCTAGATGACAAAGGACATTTTATAGAAGAAAAAGTAAAAACTCGTTATGCAGGAGATTTTCCGATAGTTGGCCCAGAAGATATCTCTTTCATAGATATCGCTCCTAACCAGATTGTATCTATTTCTGCTTCACTGATCCCATTCTTGGAGCATAATGATGCTAGCCGTGCGCTGATGGGTTCAAACATGCAGCGTCAGTCAGTACCACTCATTCAGCCTGAGGCACCTATTGTTGGTACAGGAATAGAAAAGCGGATCGCTCAAGATTTTAGAGGTCTGGTTCGAGCTGAAAAAGATGGGGTAGTGGAATATGTAGATGCTAATAAAATTGTAATCAATTACGACTTTACAGAAGATGAGCAGCTCATATCTTTTGATAAATCTTCTATTACTTATCCTTTACTTAAAATGAAAGGTACTAACCAAGGTACCTGTGTCAACTTAAAACCTATTGTAGCCAAAGGTGACGTTGTCAAACAAGGTCAAATCTTATGTGAAGGATATGCTACTCAAAATGGCGAACTAGCTTTAGGAAGAAATCTCAAAGTAGCCTTTATGTCTTGGCAAGGTTATAACTATGAGGATGCTATTGTTATTTCAGAGCGTATTGTAAGAGAAGATCTATTCACTTCCATTCACATAGAAGAATTCTCGTTAGAAGCACGGGACACGAAACTCGGTGAAGAAGAGTTAACCTCTGAGATTCCTAACTTAAGTGAAGAAGCTTTAAGCAATCTAGATAAAAATGGTATCGTTGCCGTCGGAACTTCTATAAAAGAAGGGGATGTACTCATTGGTAAGATAACTCCTAAAGGAGAGGCGGATCCTAGCCCTGAAGAAAAGCTTTTAAGAGCGATATTTGGTGATAAAGCAGGGGATGTAAAAGATGCTTCTCTAAAGGTACCACCTTCTATGCAAGGTGTGGTAGTAAAAACTAGATTGTTTTCAAAACCTAGAACAGATAAAAACTCTCGAGCTAAGGTCAAGAAAGAATTAGAAATCTTGAAAAAGGCGCATGCCAAACAGCTTACTGATTTGCGTGCAGTTATGATAGGGAAGCTCAAAAAGCTATTAGAAGGTGAAAAGTCAAAAGGAGTCTATCATCAATTTGGAGATGAATTAATAGCTCCAGGAAAAGCTTTCACGGCTGAGTTGATTGAGAAAAACTTATTCCCTAGCAAAAATTTATATCGAGACGAAAGCTACTACAACATTCCAGAAGAGACTAACTTGGTAGGTGAAGTAATGCTTGACAACTGGACAGATAATAAGAAGAAGAATGCGCTTATTAAAACCCTTGTTAGCAATTACAATACGAAGAGAAACGGCCTTATAGGCGATTTTAGAAGAGAAAGGTTTGCTTTAGAAATAGGAGATGAACTGCCTACAGGCATCCTTAAATTAGCTAAGGTATATGTAGCTAACAAGCGCAAGCTTCAAGCAGGAGATAAAATGGCAGGTAGACATGGTAACAAAGGTATTGTTGCCAGAGTAGTAAGAGAAGAAGATATGCCTTTCTTAGCGGATGGTTCACCAGTGGACATTGTATTGAGCCCATTGGGATTGCCTTCACGTATGAACTTGGGGCAGATATACGAAACGCTATTAGGTTGGGCAGGAGAAAAATTAGATAAAAAATATGCTACACCTATTTTTGATGGAGCTACGATCGAGGATGTAAGCAAAGAGCTGGCAGAGGCAGGATTACCCTCATTTGGAAAGGCTGAACTGTATGATGGTCTTACTGGAAAAAAGTTCGATCAACAAATAACTGTGGGAGTCATCTACATGCTGAAACTAGACCACTTAGTAGATGATAAGATGCATGCTCGTTCTATCGGACCCTACTCGTTGATTACACAACAGCCACTAGGAGGTAGGTCTCAATTCGGAGGACAGCGTTTCGGAGAAATGGAGGTGTGGGCATTAGAAGCATTTGGTGCTGCACATATCTTACAAGAAATGTTGACCACCAAATCAGATGACGTAGTTGGTCGTTCAAAAGCCTATGAGGCTATCGTAAAAGGAACAAGTTTCCCTAAGCCAGGCATACCAGAATCATTTAATGTTTTGATTCATGAGCTTAGAGGACTAGGGTTGGAGATTACGCTCAAATAAGTTAAATCTATATCTGTTAACTATTAACCAATAGACCATTAGATAAGCACATATGTTAGCCAGAAAAGACACAAGAATTAAATCAGATTTTTCCGAGATCATTATCAGTCTTGCTTCTCCCGAATCAATTCTAGAAAGATCTCGTGGAGAAGTTACACAACCAGAGACTATTAACTACAGGACTTATAAGCCTGAGATGAAGGGTTTATTTTGTGAAAGAATATTTGGTCCTGTAAAAGATTGGGAGTGTCACTGCGGGAAGTACAAAAGAATTAGATACAAAGGCATCATATGCGACCGATGTGGTGTAGAAGTAACGGAGAAGAAAGTCAGAAGAGAAAGGACAGGCCATATTGAACTAGTTATACCTGTAGCTCATACCTGGTATTTTAGGTCGTTACCAAGTAAGATCGGTAATCTGCTTGGACTTCCTACCAAAAAACTGGATCAAATTATTTATTATGAAAGATATGTAGTTGTACAAGCAGGGATTAAGGCAGACGAAGGACTTAGCTACATGGACTTTCTCACAGAAGAAGAATATCTGAATATTATAGACATTCTTCCTCGTGAAAATCAGTTGTTAGATGATAATGATCCTAATAAATTTATTGCTAAGATGGGTGCCGAAGCGTTGGAGTTTATCTTATCACGCATAGACCTAGACACCTTATCTATCGAATTACGTGAACAGGCACATACCGACACTTCTCAACAGCGTAGGGTAGAGGCTCTGAAACGTTTAAAAGTAGTAGAAGCTTTTAGAGATGCTAAAACTCGGATCGCTAACAAGCCTGAGTGGATGATCATGCGTATCATACCCGTTATCCCTCCAGATCTTCGTCCGCTTGTGCCGCTTGATGGCGGTAAGTTCGCTACCTCAGATTTAAATGATCTGTATAGAAGAGTTATTATCCGAAATAATAGGTTAAAACGGCTGATAGATATTAAAGCCCCTGAAGTTATCTTAAGAAATGAAAAAAGAATGCTTCAGGAAGCTGTGGACTCTCTATTTGACAATTCTAGAAAAATAAATACGGTTGTTGCCGAAGGCTCTAGGGTGTTGAAATCATTCAGTGACATACTCAAAGGAAAACAAGGTCGTTTCCGTCAAAACTTGCTAGGAAAACGTGTCGACTATTCGGGTAGGTCTGTAATTGTAGTAGGTCCTGAACTGAAATTACATGAATGTGGATTGCCCAAAGATATGGCTGCTGAGCTATTCAAACCATTTATTATTAGGCGACTTATTGAAAGGGGTATTGTTAAAACTGTAAAATCAGCAAAAAAACTAGTTGAGAAAAAGACGCCTGTCGTATGGGATATCTTAGAAAATGTTTTAAAAGGACACCCTGTACTACTGAACCGCGCCCCAACATTACACAGGCTTAGTATTCAAGCTTTCCAACCTAAGTTAATCGAAGGTAAAGCGATACAGCTCCATCCTTTAGTTTGTGCTGCATTTAATGCGGACTTTGATGGAGACCAGATGGCAGTGCACGTTCCTTTGAGTCACGAAGCTATTGCAGAAGCATCTATCATTATGTTGGCTTCTCATAATATTCTTAACTCTGCTAATGGAACTCCTCTTGCCGTGCCTACCAAAGACATGATCTTAGGACTGTACTATCTCACAAAAGGTAAAAAGGGCACTCCAGACGCTCCTGTTAAAGGAGAAGGAATGACTTTCTATTCTCCAGAGGAAGTAATAATTGGCATTGAAAATGATGAGGTTTCTATCCATGCATTGATTAAAGTTAGAATCAAAGAAAGAGATAAAAATGGTGAAATGGTTCATCACATCATCGAAACGATAGCCGGTAGGGTAGTTTTCAATCAGTACGTTCCAGAAGAATTAGGATTTATTAATGAACTACTTAATAGCAAAAAATTACAACACATTACTAGTCAGGTTTATAGATTAGTTGGTACTTCACGAGCTACTCAATTTTTGGATGATGTAAAAGCACTAGGGTTCCAGTATGCTTATAAAAGTGGAGTAAGTTTTGCTTTAGATGATATTAAAGTCCCTCATATTAAGTTTGAACTGATAGAACAAGCTCAAAAAGATGTAAATGCTGTACAAGAAAACTATTTGATGGGTCTTATCACTGACAATGAGCGATATAACCAGATCATCGATATATGGACGCGCGTCAATACGCAAGTTACGGTATTCTTGATGCAAGAGCTAGAAGAAGATAGGCAAGGGTTCAATTCTATATTTATGATGATGAACTCCGGAGCTAGAGGTTCTAGAGAGCAGGTTCGTCAGCTAGGTGGGATGCGTGGTCTGATGGGTAAACCTCAGAAACAACTACAAGGATCTGTAGGAGAAATCATAGAAAACCCAATTCTTTCTAACTTTAAAGAAGGGTTGGATGTACTTGAATATTTTATCTCTACACACGGAGCTAGGAAGGGTCTTGCCGATACAGCTCTTAAAACAGCAGATGCTGGTTATTTGACAAGAAGACTAGTAGATGTGGCACAAGATGTAATCACGACAGAAGAAGATTGCGGTACATTACGTGGCGTTACGATTACTACTTCAATAAATAAAGATGAAGTAGCCGAATCTATCTCTGAACGAATATTAGGCAGGGTGGCTCTAAACGATATTTATTATCCCAATACGAATAAATTACTGATTAGTGCAGGAGAAGAGTTTAATGAAGAAATAGCTGCTTCTATTGAAACAGCAGGCATTGAAAGTGTTGAAGTAAGGTCGGTGCTAACCTGTGAGACTAGAAGAGGTATATGTACAAAATGCTATGGTAGGAACTTGGCTACTGGAAAACTTGTACAAATAGGAGAAGCGGTAGGAGTTATAGCTGCACAGTCTATTGGTGAACCTGGTACGCAGCTTACATTGAGAACATTCCACGTGGGTGGTGCTGCAGCTAGCGTAGCCGTTGAGTCTAATATACAAGCTACAGATAAGGGCATTGTAAGTTTTGAAGATTTTAATACAATTAAAACTACCAACTCCCAAGGAGAAAAAATAGATGTAATTATCAGTAGGTCTTGTGAAGTTAGGTTGTTAGATCCACAGGATAATAGAATACTCATGCATAAGCACGTGCCCTACAGTGCGTTCTTACGTGTCAAACAAGGTGAGCTTGTAGAGAAAGGGCAAGAGATATGCTATTGGGATCCATATAACGCAGTGATCTTAACAAGTATAGATGGAACCATTGAGTTTCATTCTATAGAAGAAGGCGTTACCTACAAAGAAGAATATGATGAGCAAACAGGGTATAAAGAAAAAGTGATTATCGAATCCAAAGATAAGACTAAAAACCCTAGTATAACTGTCAAAAGTACTTCTGGAGAATCTATTAACTATAACATACCTGTAAAAGCGCGCTTAATAGTAGAAGATGGTAGTAAAATCAAAGCAGGGCATCCGCTTGTAAAAATACCAAGAGTAGTTAGCTTATCTAAAGACATTACAGGAGGATTACCAAGGGTGACAGAACTCTTTGAAGCCAGAGACCCATCGAACCCTTCTATCGTAAGTGAAATAGATGGCTTTGTTACATATGGACCTATAAAAAGAGGTAGTCGTGAGATTTTTGTTGAGTCAAAAGATGGTATAAAAAGAAAGTATTTAGTACCCCTTTCAAAACATATACTTGTGCAGGATAATGACTATATCAAAGCAGGCTATCCTATTTCTGATGGTAATATTTCGCCGAGTAGCATCTTAAATATCAAAGGGCCTGTGGCAGTACAAGAGTATATTGCAAAAGAATTACAAGCTGTGTATCGCCTACAAGGTGTTAAAATCAATGATAAACACATTGAAGTTATTGTCAGGCAGATGCTCAGTAAGTTAGAAGTAATAGAATCAGGGGATACCACTTTCTTGCCTGGACAGACTATCAGCAAGTTTGTCTTTAGAGAAGACAATGATAAACTGTTAGATAAAAAAGTGGTAACTGATGCAGGTGATTCTAAGCTATTCAGAGTGGGTCAGATTATCACTGCCAGAATGCTGGATGATGAAAATGCTAACTTAAAACGACATAATTTGTCACTTATACAGGCTAGAGATGCTGAACCAGCTATTGCTCGGCTAAAATTGCAAGGGATTACACAAGCTTCCTTAGATACAAAAAGCTTTATATCAGCCGCCTCATTCCAAGATACTACGAGGGTGTTGAGTGAAGCTGCAATAAGAGGTAAGCGAGATCGGTTACAAGGGCTAAAAGAAAATGTTATTGTAGGCCATTTAATCCCTACAGGTACTGGTTTACCACGTTATAACAAATTGATTGTTGGGCTTAAGGAGGATTATGATAACCTAATGGCATCTAGGGAAAAAACGATGCCTATGGAAAATATTGCCCAGGCTTAATGTAAATGCCTTTGTGGTGTTAGGGCTTCAGCCCTGACACCACACTAAATGCTCTGACCAAAGATATACAAAGATCGATGATAACAATTTGATTCTTGACTGTGGTGTCAGGGCCTCAGCCCTGACACACACTAAGGACTAAAAGTATGGGTTATCCTGCAAAGCTTACAAAAGAAAATTCTCTAGATGTATCTAGAAAGATCCATTGCTTAGGTATCAATGAGATCTTTTTGGCAAACCTAGCTATTGCACTAAAGCACCAAGGATATGAGATCACAACTAGCGTAGAATCAAATCCGGAACCCTATATAGCTAATAAGCTAGTTCAAAATCATATCTTACCCCAAAGAATAGGATTGGATGCAAACAACATTCATCCTCGCCTGGATGGATTGATTATAGGTAGAAAAATAGATGCTAAGAATGTAGAAGTGGAAATGGCACACCAATTAGGTGTTCCTGTTTATATATATGCTGATTACATCCATAAATATGCGCAAGACAAGCAACGTATTGTTGTTACAGGAATTGAAGAGATAACAGATATACTACTCACTATTTTTATATATGTATTGCGCTATTGGAATCGGTCTTTTGATTATATAACTACCTCTTCTTGTTTAGATGAATCAATAAAAATAAGTGATGCACCTATTATACTGCTTCAAGCAGATGGGCATGCCGCTTCAACATTGGATCAGCGGCCTCAGTTTTTAGCTTATGACCCACATATTGTAGTTATTAGTAGTTTGGATAAAATATCTCCTGAAGGGGAAGATACTTTAGATAGATCTGTTGATGCCTTCAATGCATTGGCAGATAGCCTTCCTAAGGCAGGAAGTGTAATTTATAATGCTGATATTCCTGTTATTCGGAAAATAGGAGAGAAGAGTCGAATAGATGTAAAAAATATTGCTTATCGAGCGCATAGTACGAGGATTAATAACAAAAAAATTTATCTCATTACTCCACAAAGTGAGATTCTCATCACGAATTCTAACAAGATGACCTTAGAGGCCATAGCAGGAGCTTATTCTTTGTTAGAGGAAGTAGCTATTACAGAGGAACAATTTTATGAAGCTATTTCTACTTTCCCCAATTTGTAGAAAGAATTTGTGAGAAACCGGAGTTGTGGTGGTGGGAGTTACTCCCACCACTTAAATCAGACTGTCAGGAGGAAACTCTTGACAGCATATGAGGATTGAGGTGTCAGGGCTCCGGCCCTGACACACACTTACTGACGAGCCTAGGGGCTACAGGCAATGGTTTCGGTTTCGGAAGAACTCTAATTACTGATCATTTAATCCCTTTCCATTGAGAATTTGCTGCATATATTTTTCAACCCTTGACTTCCGAGTTTTAGATTGCTTGGGTGCAGAAAAATAAAGAATGTATGCTCTTTGTCGTCCGGGCGTTAATGCATCGAAAGCAGTTTTTAAGGCAGGGATTTCATCTAATTTATTTTGAAATTCTTCAGGAATGATGAATTCTGCAGTTTTTTTATAATTTATTTTTAAACCGGCTTTTTCCACTTCAATGGCTTCATCAATATAGGCTTTCAAGACGGGTTCTATCTCCACTATTTCTCGAACATTGGTGAACCGAATCTGACGTCCCGCCTGCGTATTCTTCCCAAGCTTGGTTAGAATACCATGGGCATCATTTAACAAGGCACCTTTGAAAAACAAAAGCGCACAGTATTCTTTAAATTCATGTATTAAAACTATGTTACTTTTCTGAAACGTGTAACAAGGAACACCCCATTTCAATTCTTCAGTCAGGGGAGAGTCAAGCATGATCATTCTCAATTTCTCCAATTCTTCCTGCCACTTGTTGGCTTTACTAAAATATATATCAACCTGAGGATTCATTTTAGGCTTTGTCATAGTATGTTATTTTAATTTGTTTACTATGTCTTGTAAGCGGTTATGTGCCATGTTGATGCCCTGTGTCATTCCTATTTTTAGCACCTGGTCCCTTTGGGTAACCGATTCATAAATTATGTGCATGTTTAGTTTACTGGTATTGTCAGTAAGTTTTTCAAAGTCTAATAACTCAAGCTGAACGCCAAAAGACATATTCTCCATTTCAAATGTCCGAGTGATCTTACGGTTCGGAATAAACTCATGGATTACACCAGTGAACCTATATTTATTTCCCTGGGCATCAGTTGATTCAAATTGATAATGGCCATGCTTTTTACTTTCAAGTTTCAGCACTTTCGTTGTCATCCATTGTTCAACAATATCAGGGTCTACATACGCTTTAAAAAGTAATTCCAACGGCAAATCAAATTCCCTTGTAATCATTAATTCTTGTTTGCCCTCTTCGGCATTGATTTTTGTTTTTTGTTCCATATTATTCTATTTTTTTGATGTGTATTTTTTCATGATGGTTTCTAATTTATTAAATCTGTCCTCCCAAATTTTTCGGAATGGTTCAATAAAGTCGGCTACTTCTTTCATTTTTTTTGCATTGATCTGATAGTAAATTTCCCTGCCGTTTTGTTCTTGTTCAAGCAATGCACACTCGGTGAGTATTTGCAGGTGTTTTGAAATAGTCGGTCTGGCTGTGTCAAAATTTGTGGCTATTGCACCTGCTGTCATCGATTGTGAGGCCACTAATAGGAGTATCGCCCTTCTTGTCGGGTCTGCTATGGCTTGGAATACATCTCGTCTTAATTTCATTGTGTAGTTATTTAGCTACAAATATATATGTAGTTATTTAACTACGCAAAATTTCGACCTGAGATAGCAGCAATATTTTTCCGAAAAAGAAAAGAAAGAAGCACAAAAGATACGCTTTTAGAACTAGGGGTTGTAACCGAGAACCTCATAAATTTCCGAAATAGGCTTTTTTAATTATTCTCAAACAATTCGTGAAGTTTTTGTTGCAGTAGTTTCTTATCGGGCAGTTGCATTTGGTATTCGGAAACCATAGTAGGCGAAAGGCTACGGCTCAACGCATATTCAACCACTTCGCTATCTTTGTCTTTGCAAAGCAAAACGCTAATGCTTGGTTTTTCGTGTGGCTTCTTTATATCTCTGTCTAATGCAAAATCCATGGTCAGTGACTAACATACCATACTTATTGTGTCCTGTGTGGCACAGGCTATGGAAAGGGAAAGAACTGCAACCCTGATATTTAACGGGTAAAAATGATCTTTTGGGTAGTGGTAGGGTAGGGCTGGTGGTAATGGGGGGCAATTGGCGTAGCGCTTATGGGATTTTCAACGTACAAATAAAAAAGGGTTCTTAGAACCCTTTTTTATAACAAAATAATAAAGATTTAGGCTTGACCAGCAGTACTATTTCTTCTTACTACTACTAGGAGTAGTAGCATTCTTTCTGTTTTGTACGTCTAGTCTAATGCTTTGTGCCATCTCCTTTAATTCTTGCATACCTTTTCTAATACGAGTTCCAGCTGTTTTGTTCCCCTTATCGTAGAATTTTGCAAAATCATCTTCCAGGTCTTTAATGTGTTCCATTATCCTTTCAAATGGTTTTTTATTCTTATCTACAACTTGAGTTACCTTCTTCTGAGGGCTACTCATATTTTTTTGACTCATATTCTTAGTTTGACTCATATTCTTAGTTTTTTAATGTATTAAAAATACTACTCTAGTTGCTAATATAGCCAAAATGTTTTTTAAAACAACAAAAAATACACTTAAGCTAACTTTTTATATAAACTATGGTACTAAATATAACGATACTATTTATTATATAATCTGTATCCCAAATAATTTTTACCTGTAAACATAGAAACTCCTCGATAAGGGGTATCTAAATGCTTATGTTTTACTTGTACATCGCAATCTGGATATGGGCATCTGGGTATTTCTGGGCAATTTATAGTAAACCCTACTTGTAAGAATAAACTCTGTTGGCTTAGAAGTACTCCATTTCGAGATGAGGAAGGAAGAAACTTATCATTCGCTGTAGTATTTTCATACAAGATTCTGCCAAATATGCTAAAATATTCTGAGATGTGTTTTTCAAGGGTTACACCTAATCCTACAGGCACAGGAATTACCATATTATGAATGGCTCCAGTATCTTTTATTAGATTCCCATAAGAAAAATTAAATCCTGCTTGAGCATTTATTAGTAAGGTATATGCTGAATTTTCTAACAATTTGAAACTAGGCATCGCATAAAGTTTTAACGTATAATGCATGCCCTTAGGGTCATTATAATTAGATAGCTCTTTGTGCTTGTCATCAGGCTTTAATGTTTTGATAAAATTTAGGTAAAGCGCTCCCCCTAATTCAAACCTAAATTTTTTGAGGATATCTACGTGTCCACTAAAAGTTATCGGAAGGGTATTCCCAAAGCCACTAAAAGTCACATATCGAAGAACATTTTTATTAGAATCAGACAGATCAGCAAGTAACTTTGGGTCTTCATAAGCTTTCATACGAACATAAGAATTCCCGAACCACCGTATTAAATAAATTATTTGACTTTCTCCAGGATTATAGAGATAGTGATTACCATCTTTTTCATATACCGCAACATTGATAGTTTGGTTATTGTAATAGGTCCTACCATAACCTATAGAGAAATTAAAATGTATAGGATTTAGAAATTTTCTTAATTTATTAGGGGATTTTCCGTAAGATATACTAGGTGTAATAAGCAGTATGAATAACCCTAGAATAGATTTAGTTACATGAAATTTAAAATCCGGTTTACAAATTTTACAAAAAGAATATGCTTTCATTACTTATTGATGCCCTCTTTAGGTTATAGCTTATTACTAACTTCTATGATATCTAAATTTGTTTATTCTACAGCTAAATTAGATACTTTGCTGGGAATTAAGTAAAAATTTGGTGCTAATTTGTTTATTGCTTTTAGATTTCTTGCATAAATCCATTTTAAAAAACTTTTTTTTGCTTTTTTACATAGCATATACAGTAGCTGATGATTGATACCAATCTTCTTTAACAACATATAGAGAAATTAAGCAAAATTATGTATATCTACCATTTAGTTTCGTCCCACTATGCATAGATAAGTATGATAACAAGTTGTTTTAGGCCCTACTTGGGCTTATACTTCCTGCTGCGTGTTCGCTTGTTTTTTTCTTGCTTGTTCCTCTTGCTTTTGTTTTTGTTTCTCTTCTTTTTCCTTTTTTTCTTTCTTTCTTTTCGCTTCTTGTTCCTCCTTACGTTGTTTTCTTAAAATCGTGTTTTCCCAAACTACTTCTTGGGGGTTACCTACTGGGAATCCATCCAGGAAGAGTTGAATTTCAAATTTAGATTTATCTTCAGCGAATTCAGGCATGATGACTACATCATCAATACGGTTATTTACTCTATTATTATCTAGTGTGTATTCAAAAAAACCATTTTTGTCTTTTAATCTAGAACGCTCAACACCTGGTTTTTGGCTGGGCAGAATATCGGCATTATATCCTGCTTTTCTTTTGAATCTAAGTACAACCTTGTTGCTGTTTTTAAGCGGATCTTTTCCTTCATTTTTTACTATAAAACTGATCGTCCTGTCTGATTCTTCTGCTCCTTGTAGTGTATGCTTTGTTAGATGTAGCGTAGGTCTGATGTCTTCAGTTGTCCATTTTGTCTTTTTTACCTTGCTTGCTCTTTTACCATCATAAACTAACTCTGCTTTGATGATTACTTCTTTTTCATGTTCGTGAGGTTCAATTTTGTACTTGAGTTCATTACCTATGTAACTAGTGTTAATCGGGAATTCAAATATCCCTGGATTCTTCTCATGAGGGTTAGATGTATTTTCTTCGGGTTGCTTATTTAGTAGTGTGATGTTAGCATTTCCTTTTTCTATAATAAATCTAACGAACAGTGCTCTATCTAGCTCTAATGTATTTTCAGTTTTCTTTCCTTCCCTATTTCTGTGTATTTTGAATGATATCGTGGTATTTTTTTCGTCGTGTCCGCGTAGTATACTGGGAAGATGAGTAATGGAAAGCCCGATGGTCTTATCTTTCCAGACAATTGTTTGTGGCTTTCCTAGCTCTTTGCCATCATAAACAAGTTGTGCGTTAAATTTAACTTTTCTTTCACCTTCCCGGGGTTCGATCATAAAATCTTCAATCTTAGAAGATTTGCCATTACTTTTTTCCAATCCAGTATTGTTTAGTAAGAATTCAAAAAATCCTTCTCCAGTTTCTTTTATATCTGATTTTTGTGTCCCTTTCTTAAATATTGTTGCCATATGACCCTCTTCTCTGATAAATTTTATGTAGAGTTTCTCTGGCTCTTGAGCATCTTTCCCTCTGTTAAATAAAGTGAAGGATATTTGTTTATTATCACCTTGTAATTTATGGGTTAAGTTGGTTATATCTATTCTTATATCTTTTTGTACCCAAACTAGTTTGCTGGGCTTGCCTATTTCAATGCCATCGTAAACAAGTTGTAGCTTGAATTCAGCTTTTGTTTCTCCTGCTCGAGGAGTGATTATTAAACTAGTAAATGTATCGATAGGTTGGTTTAAATTGTGCTCAGTATCTATTTTAAGCTGAAATAAACCATCTTGGTTACTTTCTATTCCAGTGCCTTCTATAATTGAGTTGTATCCACTTTCTCTAATGAATCTTAAGAAAAGTTTGTTTTCTTCTGGCTTATCTGTTGCTTTATTGTTTACAGTTAAGCTGATATGTCTATTGTCCCCTCTTAGATCTCTTAGGTCATCTATAGATAGCTGTAATTTTTCGGCTTCCCAGGTTATGGTTACAGGCTTACCCATCGCTATCCCATCATACACCAGTTGTAGGCTAAATTCAGCTTTAACCTTCCCTGGTAGTGGGTCTATTTTAATCCTTTCTATGGGGTTGCCTATGTTGTTGTTATTGACGTCGTGTGGAATGGTTAACTCAAACACTCCATCGCCTTTTTCTTTTACGGGATTCCATCCTTGCTCCATAGTTATAGACTCGATATTTTCAATAGCAGCTTCATATCCCTCGTTCCTTGTTAACCTGACTAGCAAGCTTTTTGTGCTATCAGGATCGTGTGTACCTTTTTTAATTATCGTGAATTTTATGTTTGGCTTATCGCTTTTTCGTCCAGTTAGTTGGGTAGTTACATGCGTTAGTTTCAATTTAACAGTTTTAGCTTTCCAGGTTACAAGTTTAGGTTTACCGATGGGCATACCTTGATAAAAAAGCTGTAAACTAAATTGGGCTAGTTTATCTCCTTCTATAATGTGTATAGATAGGTTATCAATCCGTTTCTGTAAATCTATATCTTTATCAATTTGTAATTCAAGTACGCCAGCGCTAACCTCGGGTAGAAATTCTGAGCTACCATCAGGTTGATGTTGAATGATGGTAGCGTTTGTATCCGCTAGCCTCATTATTCTTAGCGCTATTTTATTGTTCGTGCTTGATGGATCTGCTCCTGGCCTATCTTCTCCTATATCTTTTATTGTAAACTCAATTTTTTTGTCATTTTTATCTCCTACTAGCTTTGGGGTATGAACATCAAGCTCTAATCTAACATCTGCTTTTCGCCAACGGACAAATTGAGGCTTGCCCATATTCAGATCTCCCACAACTAGCTGTAACATAAATTCTGCAAAAGTATCTCCTTCCTTAACTTGGATGTTTAAGCGTTCGTTAAGGACTTTTTTGCCTATCTCGTTTTTTTTGCCTATCTCGTTTTTATCTATCTTCAACTCGAAAGTGCCAGCCTCTCCACGGGACTCTGCACCATTTATAGTTGCTCCTGTATGCGTGTTACCTTGCTTGGTTATTCTCAAGGTCACTGCATCATTTAGCTCCTCAATCTTTCCACCTTTTATTCCAATTCTAAATTTTATGGCTGTGTCTGGGCCTCTGAGCTCATGGGTTACGTCTTTGAGTGTTAACTTGAAGTGTCTAGGTTTCCAAACGATTTGCTTAGGTTTACCCATCAGCATGCCCTTGTAAAGTAAAGCAACTTCATATACAACCTTAGTTTCTCCCTTTGGAACATATAAGATTAAGTCTTTGATGTGGATTTCAATTTTTTCGTGTTTTTCTGTTTCATCCGTAGTAGGTATAGTTACAGGTAGTTCAAAAATCCCATTATGTTTTTGAGTAGGATTTTCAGCGTTGTTAGAGGCTTCTGGTTGAGGGTGATAGTTTGATTCTTTGATCTTATCTCCTCGAATAGCAGAATTGAGCCCTTCTTTTCTTATAAATATTACCGATAGTTTATCTTTTTCTGGTAAATCCTTACCCTTACTTTTTATAGTAAAGTGTATATCATTTTCTATATCCTTGTTATGTTCACCTATACCTATTAATTTCGTCTTCAGGTTAGTTATCACTAAGCGGACATCTTTATTATCGAATTCTATTTTTTTAGGCTTACCTAAGAAAATTCCATTATAAACGAGCTCGAGCTCGAAGGCGGCTTTTTGTTCATCTTTATCTATAGAAATAGATAAATCTTTGATTGGATCTCCTCCTATTTGGGACTCGTTAATCACATACTCAAATAAGCTATGGTCTTCTAATAATTTAGCTCCTTTAATGCTTGCAGTATGACCTTCTTTGCGAGTTAAACGTAGAACTAAGTTATGGTCGTTTACAAAGGCCTCTGATTGATGAAATTTATTTCTTACAACTTTAAAACTGATAACATTATTTTTCCCTGTAAGGTATTTATTTGCTTTTTTTATTTTTAGCAAAAATGGAGCTGTTGTTAGATGTGGAAGCCTTGGCTTGCACGTTTTTTGACAAGAAGCGATTGTTAACAAACCACATAAGCTGGCTAATCTAAGTATAAACTTAACTGATCGGATATTTATTTTAGGTAACATGGATAGATGGGTTGACATATGTTAAGAGTTAATAAACCTTGTTGTAGAAGTTTATATTCCTGTGTAAATAGGTAGATATAATGATGATGTTACATTATTCCTACTCTATATAATAATGCTTATTGGCCACATAAACAAGATGGTTGGTAATTTTTTGTGATCATATATTAGAAGTATAGTAGGTATGTAGAAGTTTGCTAACAATTAATTCTTCTTCTAGAGTTAGATGATCAACAAATGATGTGCTTTTTCTACGTAGGTCTACTTGTTGTCGATCATATAAATATAAAAAGCAGCAAAAAAGCCTCTCGTTAGACTGACTAAGTGTATGTCAGAGCCCCAGCCCTGATACCTCAATCCTCATGTGCTATCAGGAATCTTTCCTGACAGCACATTTGAGTGTCGGGAGTGGCTCCCGACACCACAACTCTGGTTTCTCACAAATTCCTTCCTGCCCAGAGAACTCAAGACGACGATTGTGCAAGAATTCTATTTTAGAACGATTTTAATATTTGATGATACCTTCTGCTTGTTCTTCTAATAACTTAATATATCTAGAATTAGCCAATACCGTTTCTAGACGACTATCGGTTATATTTCCAAGCGTTGGTTTAAGCGGATATACATGCATTCGAAAGTAATGGAAAATATCAGTAAGGTGACCCAGAGCAAAACTTCCACCATGCATGCCTTGTGAAAGGCCTACTAAAGCACATCTTTTACCAGTGAAAATACGGGGGGACAATCCATCAATAAATGCTTTTAAAACTCCAGGAAAAGACCTATTGTATTCAGGAACAATAAATACATATTTCTGAGCTTGCTCCACTTGGGCAGCAAGTAGATTAAATTCCTTGTTTTTTCCCATGTTTTGATACAGGGCAGTTGCTGTGAAATCGGGAGGTAAACTAGTGAGTTCAAGTACCTGTGCGGAAGCTCCTTTCTTTTCTAATATTTGTGCATAGTGGTGTGCTGTAGCTGAACTTAAGGAATTATTGCGGTTGGTGCCAGCTATAATTAAAATGGATTGATCGGTCATATTTATTGTGTTATTAGTTGAATCAATGAACAAGTAAAATTCTTTAAACTAAGAAGTACAGCAACTTTTAGAAGGTTATTTTAATCGTGAGTTTTTGTGATAGGAAAACGTAGTCAAGCTGAACTTCTCAAAACTCTTCCCAAACTTTTTATATGATTAAGTTAATATAAAAAATTAATTTTTTTTGAAATGATTGCTTTACTTTTTAAAAGCAATACCATTGCTTAAAATCAAAAATAATATTTACAAAATAACACTAGGTAAGATTTGTTCTAAAAGGGTATATAACTTTCATAATCTATACTAAATTTGCAATAGGATAAAATTTGAATAATGCTTAACCTAGATGGTTGTTTCCCTCTAATTGACGTTTTATTTATATTCCGCTAGAAATTGTGTAATTACTGTAAAATTGGTCTCATAGCTCAACTGGATAGAGCAACCGCCTTCTAAGCAGTAGGTTGAAGGTTCGAGTCCTTCTGAGACCACTCACCTTTAGGTAAATAGAATATGCATTTTTTTGCCTATTCTGACGTGATTTAAACTTATGAATCTATATTGCCTTCTTTGGATGAGTGCCAGAGATAAACGCATGGCTATTGAAGCGATCCTGTATTACCCTAGTTGTCTTCTTTGTAGATTTTGAAGTGATCAATAGAGCTCTTCCGAAACTTAACATATTAGTTCAGAGTTATAAATAGCAGCAATCAGATTAAATCGTAAGCCAAATCTCTTTCTCCTGTTTCTATATCGTTCTGAGAGTATTCTAAAACGTTTAAGCATACCTATCACATTTTCTATAGCTACCCTTTTACTTGATAATTCCTGATTGTCCTTCCTTTCTTGTTTGCTTAAAGGCTGCTTTTTCCTTCGCTTTTTAGGTATACTTGTTTTGTTATGTAGCTTATTTAATCCCTGATATCCTGTATCTACTATAGCTTCTACTTCTTCACTTATACTTACTTTTGATTCTTTAAACAACCTAAAATCATGGCGTTTTCCATTGCAAAATGAACTGCATATCACTTTTCTACTTTGCTTATCTACTACCAGCTGTGTTTTCAGTGTGTGTCGTTTCTTTTTCCCTGAGTAGTAATATCTTTGCTTTTTTTAGGCCGTTCTATAGGACTCTCTGTAGCATCTATTAGTACCACTTCATATGCTATATCGCTTTTTAGCAACGCTTTTCTTCCTGGTAAACTAAATTTGCCACTTTTAATAAGTGCTTCTTCAACAAAGTGGATGGTATAATAGCAATTACTTTCACTCACTCCATAGCTTTTAGAAATATGAAAATATGTTCGATATTCCCTTAAATATTCTAAAGTCATTCTCAACATTTGTTCTATACTAAGCTTCTTAGGGCGACCTCCCCTAGCTTTCTTTTTCTTAAGTGCTTGCTCTATAACCCCTACCATTTGAGCAAAAATTTCTGGCTTTACACCTGTTAAGCGTCTAAATTCTTCTGCTTTTATCTCTTGTATACTACTAGTATTCATATCTTCTTTCTCTTTAACTACCACTAGTATATTTACATTTATGCTCTTTTCCTAGGTTTCGGAAGAAGTCTAATGAGCTACCCAAACTCTTGAATAATGGAAATTAGACTATTTTTTCAATAGATAGAAACAACAGATATAGAAATATTTAAATTGTAGAATAGGTAATTGTTGGTATCCCTGCTAATTGGTTCCCCTATTTCGAGGCGTATTGTTTTTCAGTTCAAGAAGAGGGTATAGATCGTACCCCATTGTTTCATAAGGATGTACTTTTCTTGCTGCTTCAATTATTTCCTGCACTTGCTCTTTAGAACATATTGTTTCGATCCTTATCTCTGGTGTTGAGGCAATTTCCAATTTTTGCCCGATAGCTGGTTGTGATCCTTCTAATGGTCTATATCCTCCTATGCCTTTGATCGAAAAACTGCAATAATCATAGAGTTCAATACGTCCTGCTCCTGCCGCCCCAATAGCTTTTCGTACATCGTCTGCATTTTTTTCTGGTGCAAAGATGACGACTTTGATATTGTTGGATATAGCTAATGATGATTCATGTGACATGGATTTAGAGGAATCTTTTTTATTAAAATACCACCAACATAAAAGCCCTCCTATGAGGACAAAAGATGCTACAATCTTTTTTTTATAGTCTTGTTTCATATATTATGATAATATGTGCCAAATATTAATGAGAACCAAAGTAGTTGATAGCTAGCACATATGCAAGGAAATGATTCAGTAACTTCGTCATATTTAATTAAAACAGCTTGTTTTAGGCCTTTAAAAGGGTTCAAATTAGATGAATATTTGCCTTAAACGCCTACCTTTTGCGATCTTAGTATATTTTTGTTACGTAGTTTGATTTTCACCCTAGCTTTGATATATTATCTTTCACACGTTGAACCTCAGGATGATTTTCCGAGTAAAAATGCTCAAACATTTTAATGGATTGCTGATAATATTCTAGCGCTTCCCCATATCCTCCTAAATCATGATAAATAGCTCCTATATTATTAAGTAAAGTAGCCATATACGGATGATGGTTACCATACAAAGCTTGCATGATTGCTAGAGCTTGCTGATAATGCTTTAATGCTTCTTGATGTTGGCTTAGATTGCGATAAATACTTGCTATATTATTAATTGTCATAGCTCTATCACGACTATTGTTTCCATACATTGGAGAACTTTCAGAAATTTTCTTCAGTTCTTCTAAAGCTTTTTCAACAGATTTTATATCAGGTGTATACGTTGTATATTCCATTAAGATTGGTTCTTCAAAGTATTGGACTTGTTCGTAAGATTTTCCCAAAGCTTTATAAATAATCCATATTCTATCGAATGAAGCAGCTTTACTAGGTTGGCTTAATATATAAATGCTTCCTATATTATGGGTTATCATAGCTATATGCTTATTGATTTTTTTAGTTTCTTCCACGTCCTTAGCTTCTTTTAATAATTTATTAAGCATTTCAAGAGCCTCCTTATAGTCCTCTAAAGCCTCTTTATATTTTGCTAAGTTGAGACGGACAGATCCCCTGTTACTAAGTGTCATAGCTATATCAGGATGAATTCCTTTATAAAGTTTTTTATACATTTCAAGGGATTCTGTAACAGATTCATCGGCTTTGTCATACTGTCCTAAAGTTTTATACATAATGGCTATATTATTAAGTGAAGCAGCTGTATCAAAATCTTCATGCAGATCTTTGTACATTTTAAGAGCTTGTTCATAATGCTCTAATGCTTCTTGGTTTTTCCCTAAAGTTTTATATATGATACCTATATCATTGAGTGAAGCAGCTATATCCTTATGGTTGCTACCATACAGTCTTCTTTTTGTGTCAAGAGCTTTCTGATAATGTTTTAATGCTTGCCTATAATCACATTCTACTTCATGATTATAATATCCCATCCTATCAAACAGTCCAGCTAGTAAATCTTGGCCGACTAATTGTTTCTTTGTCTTTGAATGAAAATGCTCTACACTTTTAGCGTAATGTTCTACACTTTTAGCATAAAGCCTTGCTTGATCCCATGGACTATCAGGCGACTCAGTAACTACAGGCATGTATCTAATCAGTGTTTGCAGGAGAGTTTCTAGTACCTCTTGTTCTGATAGCTTACTTTCTGTTGGCCACCACCATTTCTTTTTTCCTTTCCAACCTTGATATTCCTTACATGCTTCCTGTATTTCTTGGTGTATCTTAATATCTTGCTTGGTTGGTTCATTCGTTATTTTTATTAAAGAGAGCCTTTTTAATGGGTCTAGGATATCGTGTAACTCTTCCTCGCTACTTGTACCCAATAAAGCGGTTAGCAAAGGCTTAGGAATACCAGCTGGATCTAAATAAGCACCGTATCGCATCACTAGCTGAGCTGATGCATCTAATATTTCCAAGCCTAACCTTACCTCAGGCAATATTAATCTGCCTTTCTGCTTTTTGCCCTCTTCCTTAAGTTCTTTTAGCTCACGGATGTACTTCTTTATGGTCATGAAGGTTATCTCTCTAATATATGCCGTAGCTAGATCTAACTTTTGAGGTACTCGTCCTACTTCCTTCATCAAATCTTCTATATCTTGCTCACTAGGTCTTAATCTCTCCAACCTTTTCTGAATGTATTCTCTACCTTCTTCTTCAGTAAATGGATCCAATTCAATATTATTATAGTTCATAGAATTTGATCTATCGCGGGTAGTGACAATGACCTGTACCAAAGAGGGTCTATGCAATAAACAAGCCTTTATTAAAGTTGGATCTACTACATTATTAAAACTTAAATTATCTAAAATGAGTAGAGTAGGTTGTTTGCATTTTTCTATAGCATTATAGACTGTTTGAACTAAAGTACTAGGATAGTTATCAGGATCTTTTTTTAGTTGAGTTAATTGCTCATCATTAATGTCTATCTCTCGAGCTATCTTTTCATAACCTTGTATTAATTTAACTGGTGTCTCTGCTGATATCCAACGTACAGCTTGTTGTTCTTTTCGGTCATTTCCATATTTGGTTACTAGTGTACTCTTTCCCATTCCTCCAGGGGCATGTACGACACATATTCCTGTTTGATTTAAGTACGTATGTATTTTTTCCTCTAGTGTTTTCCCTTCTAGTATTTTTTCTCCTATTCCTAGTCTATCTTTCGTACACCTCATAGATACATAATCTTCTAAATCTTCTAAATTAGCATCTAACATATCGCTGTGAAGCTGGGGAAGAGCTTTAGTCTGTTGTGTCACATAATTGGCAATTGCTTGTTTTTTACTATTCTTGAGTGCTTCTTTAATACGCTCAGGTGATAATACTTCTATAGCTCTACGTATTTTATCATGTGGGGTTTGTATGTGAACAGGGCCTTGTTTTGACAACAGACATAGCCGCCCTTCTATAGCTACAATAGTATAATCTCGTAAAATATTATTTAAAACAACACTGATTATATCTTTAGTTTTTAGGCCCACTACTTCTTCTCTATCCTCCCACAGTGCATATAAGTAATTGTCTATACTTTCAGGCCGGTTTATATCTATTTTTAAAATATGATATCCAACAGGTATAGGGTGTTCTCGATAATGGCCTACATACTTATGCCTAAACTCTTCTCTAGGCTTTAAACTAGGTGCTCTATAGTCTCCGTCCAGAGGTTCTAAAGCAGTCCAAAACTGTTGTAGGCTTAGATTTGGAATATCTGCTAGAACGGTAATCAAGCTAAAGAGAGCAGGTAACCTTCCCTCTATGAGAGGCTCTACACGTGTCCCTATGAAAGAACCTATCTCTCCTCCTACTAAGCTAGGCCCTATATTACTTCCCACAGCTCTTCCTATCGCAGCTCCTAGAGCACCCTGCTTACCTACATAGGATAGGTTGTCTGTTTTCAACATTGGCCAATCTCCTACTCTTACATATTCTCTAGGCTTGCCTGTAGAAGAGTCAAACAAATCTAGTATAGTAGCTAAGCTATGGCCTGTAAGCGCTAATACTCCTTTACTAGTAGTTTGAATAGTTGGGCCCACTACTGAAATACTGCCAGCCCTTTCTAGCAATTTCTGACCCCAACTGCTCGCCCTCAGCTTAGGATACAGTCTATATGCTTCCCCAGAACGATCGTTACAACTATTCACTGGATTTGGTGCAGATAGATAGGTAGTTATAGGTAATTTTTCAATATCAAATTCAGTCCCTGGGTTTTTAACGTTTGGTTTAGAACTATTTAGCTTCCTATAAGATCCTGGGCTATCAAACACAATACCCTTTACCTGTCTACAATTAAAATCACGGTAACAATATGCTACAGCTAGTTCTGCTAAATAGGCCCCTAAAGAATGTCCTGTAATAGATAAGTTATAACCTTTTGATTGAGTAAACTCAACTGCTTTTTTTGTTGCCTCATAGGCTAAAGCGTCCGGCTCAGTAATAGCATTCCCTAGTACACTTTGCATATCTGTAATAACAAGATCTTTAAGGATAGATTTGGTACCTTGGAAAGCTAATACTGCTTGGTGGGTAGTTTCATTTACATATAGAGCGCTACAAAAACCTGATTTCTTACTATCATCTTTTACTTGGATTACTTTCCATCTTGTCTTTGTATTACTTGGTAGTTTGTGGCTTAGCTTTTGAGCTAAAGCATGTAAATCTACCTCATATTCTTTCCCTTCTTGGAGATCCTCATACACATGACTAGCTAATAGGCCATGTATATAATCATTGGGATGATAGGTATAGTCACAGATATTTTGTACTAGTTTCTTTTCGATCTGTTCTCTTAATTTCTGACAGTTGTCTGACACATGTCCCCACTGAATATAGCCTAACACAGAATTATTCCTAATAGCTTTTTCGAGTCTTTCAAACTGTTTTTTGGTTAGTCGTTCCTGACTTAGATCTATATCTTTTGTTTTAGGATCATTATTATATAAAGCTTTTATAGCTTTTGAATAGGTATTATAAGGTGTCTGATTAATAGCTGATAAATTTTTGGGTGAATTTTCTGAAAGCTGACTATACCGCCTAATGGCTTCTTGGGGATGACATGCCGCTATTTTTTCTTTATATTTTCTTGCTAGTAACCCAGTTGGCTTCACCCTAGATAATAAAGAGTACCTGCTTGCGCGTTGTATAGGAATGAGAGAGCTCCTGCACCCTAAAAAAATAGGACTTCTTGAAGAAACTGATAAACAAAACGGACTTATTGAGCTTCTTGTAAGGGCTCTATCTCGCTTGAATGTACCCAACAAAGGTATAGCTAATAGATGACTTTGTGATGCTACTCCCCATAACCGCTGTTTTGCTGTCACAGAGCCAATCAATTCTTTTGAGGCTTTTTCTTGTTCAGCCACTATTTCTTTTCGTTGCTTATCTTCTTCTAATAATTCCCTATGCTTTATATATGCAGACCTTTCTCTAGTAGGAATAGGGGAGTTATTACAGCTCTGTAAAAATAAGCTCAATAGTAAAATACAAGCTACCAACCGATGGTCTATATTATAGTTTCGATGCATACGCTATATAATTTTAAATATCCCTCATAAAATGTAAGACAACAGAGTGAAAATATCTAAATGTATATTACCTATTTAGTTCTCTGTGATTATGTTGACAAATTTATAGAAAAATTTAATATCAAGGTAGGATATACTCCACCTTGATATTCTTCAAAGCTACCTATCAACCTTCTTTAGTGCGGCTTTATAGTCTAGCTTCCATTTTCTCTCCTTTATTGTATTTTGAGTTCTTATCACCTTGTTCTTTTTCCGAACCTGCTTCTGAGTTAATACTTAATGGACTTTCAAACTCTTCTTCTGTAAAATTATTTTCCTCAGCTTCATCTTCTGTTCCTGAATCATATGTGGAAATCTCATTGTCATCCTCGTCTGTTGTAATGTAGCAAGCTTCTAAACTACTCAATTCCATAGTTTTAATTGCTGCTCTTGGATTATTTATAGCTTGTTCATCATGTCTTTCGATGTACAATAATCCTGGCCTTTTTCCATAAATATCGATTGCTCCACTGGAATTCATTCTACTATAGCAGGTAAGACAAGGTCGTTTTGTTCCAGCAATACATGTATAGGATAATAAATATTCACATTTTATTACTTCTGCTATATCCGTTAAGAATTCTTCTGCATGCCGATATTTAAGATTGTTTTCTGTACTTAACTGGCTAGTGTCGATAAAAATTATTTTTCCTTCTTTTCCATTTACTATCTCTAAAACCACTTTTTTAGTATCCTCTGCTAATTCTAAGTCCCCATTTATATTTCTTTCACTGCTATTGTAGCTTAAAGGAAGATGTACAATGTTACATTCCTTATTACAAAGTAATTTTAATATTTTTGTATAATGGCTGATATCTTTTTTATCCTCCCCGTTTTTTAAAGCATACTTAACCTCAACAGCTTTTTTGGGACCGAATAAGTTTTTAAAAATACTTGAGTATCTTTTCATCCTTGTTTTTCCTTCTTTTTTTGCATATTTATCTGTGCCTGGCACAAGCTCAAGAACATTGGTTAATGACTCTTTCAAGTCTGTGTAAGAAACGAAGAGCCTTCTAAATGATGTTGTTTCGGCAGCTTCATTACCAGCTACAAAAAGGAAGCTCTTGTGATTATATCGTACATGCATTGTCTGTAGTTCAGTCAATTTTATATTCCTTTTATTGTAAATAAAGAAAAGTAACATGGTACTAAATTGCTTTAATAGCTGCCTCTCACGTTCGCCAGCGAAACTACTTAATTCTCGAGGTTTGCGACGGATGATTTTTTGATATTTTGAATAAAATCCACTGTCTGTATGACCAGGACGAATACGAGATATAATATACTTATCTCTTTCAGTGAAATTGGGTAATCCATCGACAATATGGTTCTTTTCTTTTTCTGTTCCATGTAGGGTTACATTTGCTTGTACTTGGCCTTCTTGTTCAACAAACGTAACTACATGACCTCCTGCTGCAGTAAATTCCGGATCTGCCAGTGGCTTGATACCACATTGCTTAGTTGATGCTTGGATAGCATCTTTAGCTTCTTTTTCCCTAGGTATAACTGGATTAGAGAAGTTGTTGCAGTTTTGTAAAAATAAAATTAATAATAACAGTTTATATCCTAAATTATACTTTTTAGCCATACTCTATATAGATTTGAACTTAATTAAGGAGCATAAATATTTTGATAGTTAGCAGATGTACAAACAGATAATTGAGAGAATCTAAATAGCTAGGAGTGACCAACTCTCTTCAGGGAAAGGAAAATCAGGGAGATAAAAAGTGAATCCAGCCTAGTACAATTTTATAATCATTCATATATTGCTATTGTTTGGTTAATCATACTTATCTCCGGTTTTTAGAGTTCAAATTTACAACAAGATAGGAATATTATTTACTCTTTTGGGTGCTCTCTATTAATTGGTTAATTGGCCCTTCAAGCTATAGTAGTGAGGACCCTAATGAGGGGGTCACCCATGGCGTTATTGAAAAATTTTTAAGGAGTGAAAAATATTATTTTTTGATAAAAATTGCAATATTTTATTTATAATATATGCCTTCTAAGCAGTAAGTTGAAGGTTCGAGTCCTTCTGAGACCACTCACCTTTAGGTAAATAGAATATGCATTTTTTTGCCTATTCTGACGTGATTTAAACTTCTGAACTCACATTATCTTTGCCATCATCCTGTTTTGGTTACCTTTGATTCTCATTATTTTTGGTATTTATAGAATCGAGGCATCACCCATAGCGTCACCTATTTATTGTAGTTTAGTAGCATGAAAATAGCTGTCATACTCTGGACGTATAAAATTCTGCCCAACGATGAGCATCCTCTCGCGTTATGTATAGCATACAAGAAAGAGCACTTGTATGGCTAGGTGTCTCAGGCTCTACAGAGTTTTGAAATGATAAAAAGCATGTCCCTAAAAGACACTACCCAAATAAAGAACTCATCGAAAATATTATAAGTCAAACAATTAATACCTACCGCACCGAACTATTAAAGTTAGTTAATCAAAAGAAAGTGGTAACTTCCCAGACACTCAAACAAGCTGTGAACTGCTATTGGTATTGGCAAAGCTGTGGAAGCTGCTACTGGCAAAGAAGAAGCCAGCAAAATTTCCCATTTTTTTTGACCAGGCCACGGTAAATAAGCTCTATGTAAAATTTTAAAGAATTGCTTATAATTATCAAATTGCTAACTACGATGCGCACATTCATATTAAAAAAAGTTTTCCAAAGTTTAAGTATAGTTGTAAGTTGTGTATTAATCCTATGTATGTCTGCTTGTGATAATAGGCTAACTATGGACAATCCCTCTGTACCCAACGACGATTCATTACTAGACGATCCATTACTAATAGACTCCTTACCAAACATAGGGACTAAAAGAAAGGAACCAGAGAAACCATCTGTTCAAAAAGAAGAAAAGAGTACGGCTAAGAGTAGCAAGCGCTTAAAGCTAGCAGGAGAAAATCGATTGCCGCTCACTAACGGGCAACCTGGATTATTTGCTCCGCCACTGATGATGGGAAAAACAGCTAGCCGTCGTGCAAAGTTGGCGTTAGCACAGGCAAGTACAAATAATACAAGAAAGGAACCTGAGCAAGCATTTACTAGAAAAGAAGAAAATGGTATGGCTGAAGGTAGCAAGCACTTAAAAAACAAGATGCGGGTATACAGTAGATTGCCAAGAGAGGAAAGAAAAAATAAAAGAAAGAAGCTAGAAGCACCTCCTATACTAGCCCATGAGATGCTGAGTTCTTTAGCAAAATCTAGGATAGCAGAAATAAGTACCCAGCAGCCTAATTTGGCAAACATGGACGCACCGTATAGAGATATGGAGGTGCAAGAGTTGGCTGAGCTTGCTAATAGTAATGATACCAAAGCACAGGAAGAAATTGTTAGCCGATGTTTAAAGGGAAGCCTAACGCCCTTATTAGCAAGCCTAATTGATCCTTATAGCTGGGCGGGAAGGGAGAAGAAAGCATGCCAGGATCAGCGGTATGTTTATCTATGGCTGCATGTTTCAAAACCAACAAATGAGCCTGATTTATATGCAGAGCTTCTGGAGCATATCAAAGCCAATGCAGCATCTGGAGATCCTTTAGCACAAACTAATTTAGGGTATATGTATGCAAAGGGTATAGGCATACAAGTTGATTGTAGAGAAGCTATTAATTGGTATAAAAAAGCAGCAATCCAAGGATATGCAGTTGCACAAAATGAGTTAGGATACATGTATGATAATGGCCTATTGGGTAAAGACTATGATTATAGAGAGAGGGACAGAGGTGTATATGACAAAGAAGCAATTAAATGGTATACCCAGGCAGTTAACCAAGGCTATGCGCCTGCTCTAACCAATTTGGGAAATAAATACCAGACGGGAATAGGAATAAAAGGAATTTATCCTCTCCCTATAAAAGCCAAAGCAATTGAATTGTATAGAAAGGCTGCTGAGCAAGGAAATGTACAAGCCAAATATTATTTAGGAGAGACTTATTATCATGGCAAAACAATAGGTATGCACTATAAAGGAGTAGATGCTGACCATGAAGAGGCATTTAAATGGTTTAGTGAAGCAGCAAACCAAGGACATGCTGAGGCCCAAGCAAAACTGGGTCTTATGTACAATAATGGAAAAATACTTAAGCAAGATTTTGTTACAGCCGCGAAATGGTATATAAAAGCAGCTGAAGGAGGAAGTGAGGCTGCTCAAGAACATATGGGAATAATATATCAACAAGGTCGAGGAGTACCTAAAGATATTGCGCAGGCTGTTTATTGGTCTATGCAAGCAAAAAATAGATCGAGGCTAGGTAGTATTTTTAAAAGACAGCAATCACCTTTACCTTTAAAAAGGCAGCAGACTCTTTTACTCTCAACCGATCAAGTGTCTCATCAAGAAATGGGAAAGATAGAAAGTAATTTGTTAGATAATTGGCAAGCCCTACAAGAAGAGCCGAGCCGAGCAGATGAGCTGACCGAATCTTATCAACAATTGAAAGAAATATTGGATCGATTTAAGCAATGGCGTCTTGCACTCCATACGCAATCAGAATTATTGGTTAGCTGTTTACAGTTTGACAAACAAGAATATAGACTGGCTATTGAAACTCGCCAACAAGAGACAGGTATAATACCTTATGTTAAGCAACACACACTTCATAATAATGAGTATCTAAGTTTTGGAGAAAGTAATGTTGAAATAGCTGAAGCCATTGTTAAAGAACTAACTGAAAAAACTCTTTACAATCAAGTACAAGAAATGCTAAAGCAGGTTGAAGAAAAATACAAAGCTGCTATGTGGATGCAAAAAGTTGAGGATATTCAAGGAGAAGCTAAGCAGTTTAAGAAATATTATACTTTATTCTTAGAAGAAATTGAAAAAGGCCAATATACTCGTAATCAAAAGTTTAAAGAAAAACACTCTTATTTATTTACTTCGTATTAAGCTTGTATGACCTATAAGTTTGCTCGATTAGTTAGGATTTGCTGAAAAATACTAGTATAGTATAGTAGAGGAGGAGTGTTATCCTTAAATTTTAATTTTGGTTATTACCCGTTACATCCTTCTAGATGCCCTCTTTCAAGCGGATGACAGGCATTCTTAATTAGGGGCTACTGAAAAATATTAAAACAATCTTCAAATTGCTCATTAATCTGCTCATGAAAGAATAATCTTTGCATAATTTAAATAGAATTTTTAATTAAAAGCGTAAATATGATTGTTTGCAATCCTAGGCTTACATCTGTCTTGATCGAGCTGATTAGTGCAGGCATGACAACAACCCTGCTGGAGTCACTGATTTGCGTGAATAGCGGAGCAATTCACCAAATCTAACTAGTAACTTGAGTTAATTACTTCTATATAGTTGATCACAATATCAATGGTATTACCTGAATACAACAGTACTAAAAATAAAGCTAATTGATGAAGTCCTTTAAATTAAATTTTTAAGATATAAACCAGCCATTGCTTTGGTGAAAGCTTTATTATTGTATATTTGAACTGCAATTAACTATATAGCTGTCATATTAATAATTATATGTTTATCCAAGCGCTCTCACTTTTCGTATCTGCTTTACTAGGCGGATTTGTCGTATTGATGCTACCTAAACTTAGGGCATCTAGGTTTGACTTTTTGCTGATTTTTGTTGGGAGTTATCTATTTGCGCTTACTATCCTACATTTACTTCCAGACCTATTTACGTCTCAAGATACCGCTCATTTTATTGGCTTATACGTCTTGATAGGATTTTTCTTGCAGTTGTTATTAGGTATGTTTAGTAAAGGTGTAGAACATGGACACATGTATGAGTCTAAATCCCACGATCATCATGCAATTTCTGCAACAGCATTATTTGTGTCCTTATGTTTACATGCTTTTTTGGATGGGGTAATTCTTAGTAATGCTACTTTGGCAGCGCCTTCTCAGTTAAGTATTAATGCCCGATTACTAGTGGGAATAGTCTTGCATAAATCTTCTGAGTCTTTTGCTTTGGTAAGCGTGCTTAAAGGCATTGTCAAGAAGAAATATGTGATTTTTGGATACTTATTGGGTTTCTCGCTCGCTTCTCCCATCGGCTTATGGATTAGTAAATATTGTAGTCAAAGCCTGTTGTTTAGCCAAGAGGTTTTTGTTGCATTAGCAGCCATAGCCGTTGGTAATCTGTTGCATATTTCTACTACCATATTTTTTGAGTCTAATCCCCATCATCGTCTGAGTTTCCAAAGGCTAATAGCTATTGTAGGAGGTATATGTTTGGTAATGGTTTTAGAGCATCTTTTATAAATGGGTCCTATTAAAGCTGTCTTTTAATTGTCGATAAGTTTATTTTTATTAGTTACAGTTGTTTAAACTATCCTAACTTTAAATCAACCACATACAGATTTTATATCGTGGTTAGCCAATAATATATCTAACTATGAATAAAGAAGAGGCTAAGAGAGAAATAGAGCAACTGACTGCACTAATAGCTTACCATAACAAGCTATATTTCCAGGAAGCTCAACCTGAAATCTCAGATTATGAATATGATCAGCTTGTAGAAAGGCTTGCAAGGCTTGAACAACAGTTTCCTGATCTTAAACTCGCTCATTCTCCTACACAGCGAGTAGGAGAGGCTCCCTCTAAAAATTTTGCAACAGTTTACCATCAATACCCAATGCTCTCGTTGAGCAATACCTATTCAGAAGAAGAAATTAGCCAATTTATACGTCGGATTCAAAAACAATTACCAGGGGCTCCTATAGCTTTTTTCTGTGAACTTAAGTTTGATGGAGTAGCTATTAGCCTACTATATAAACAAGGTAAATTAGAGAAGGTGGTTACTCGGGGAGATGGTATGAAAGGGGATGATATTACGGAAAATGCTAAGCAAATTCCAACTATCCCGCAAGTAATCAAAGGCGAGAATATACCACCAGCCTTTGAGGTGAGGGGAGAAGCAGTGATGCCACTAGCTAATTTTGACAAACTTAACCAAGAGCGTTTGGCTCAGGCTTTAGAGCCCTTGGCTAACCCGAGAAATGCCACTGCTGGCACGCTTAAAACACTAAAAAACACGACAGGACTTAAAAGGTCACTAGACTGTTATATATATGGATTGTTATCCGAAGATATGGATTTGCCAACCCATGAAGCAGGCATTCAATATTTAGAACAATGGGGTTTTCGTGTTTCTCCTACCTATAAAAAATGCCTGACATTGGAAGAGGTAATGGATTATATTAATTATTGGGAGACTGCTAAAAAAGAACTTCCTGTTGCCATAGATGGGGTAGTAATAAAAATAAATGATATTTCTCAACAAAATAAATTAGGCTTAACAGCTAAGAGCCCTCGCTGGGCTATTGCCTATAAATACCAGCCAGAAAACATAGCCACTATTTTAGAGTATGTAGACTATCAAGTAGGTAGAACAGGAGTGATTACGCCTGTGGCACATTTAAAGCCAATTCTTCTAGCTGGCACTACTGTAAAAAGAGCTACCTTACACAATGCCAGTGAAATACAACGCCTAGATCTGCACATCGGAGATACGGTTTTTGTTGAAAAAGGAGGTGAAATTATACCTAAAATAACGGGGGTAGATGTAACCAAACGAAAACCAGATAGTCAGCCTGTTACATTTATAATAACTTGTCCTGCATGTGGTACTGCACTGGTAAAGAGATACGAGAAAGGATTATACTATTGTCCTAATACAAAATCATGTCCTTACCAACTACAGGGCTTGCTCAAACATTTTGTGCAAAGAAAAGCAATGGATATCCGGTCTGTTGGAAAGCAAACCATAGAGATGTTAGTACAAAAGGGCCTCATACATACGCCTGCCGACTTATATTTCCTGCAGTACCAAGACATTAGATCCCTAGAAGGATTTAAAGATTTAGCGACGCGAAATGTTTTAGATGGCATAGCCCATTCTAAACAACGCCCTTTTGAGCGGGTGTTATTTGCTTTGGGTATCAGGCATGTGGGAGAGGTCATCGCAGACAAAATCACACAGCATTACCTCAACATAGATTTGTTAGCAAAGGCTACGGTTGAAGAGCTGATGGCTATTTCTTTTATTGGACCAGAAATTGCTCACAGTATTGTAAATTATTTTGAAAATCCTGAGAACTTACAACTCATTGCTTCACTTAAAAAAGCTGGTATACAGTTGAGTAAGCCAGATACAGCGACTACGGCTACTGGACAGTCGTTGCCTTTATTAGGAAAAAATTTCCTAATTTCAGGTACCTTTCAAAATTTTGAACGAGAAGCGCTTAAAGAGCTCATCAAAAAGAAAGGTGGGAATTTATTGACGGGTGTATCTAGGAAACTAGATTATTTAATAATAGGAAATAACCCAGGGCCTAGCAAGATTACTGAAGCACAAGCACTAGGCATTCCGATGATTGATGAAACAAAGATCTTAGAAATGTTGCAGGTATGATTTCATCTTTAAAAGACACCATAAAAAATAATCTTTTGGCTATATATGCCCAGCACCATAAGCGATTAAAAAGAAGAAAAGTAGTACAAGATAAGCAGGCTAATTTAACTGGAATAGTAGGTTTTTTATACACAGCCGAACTGAATAATCCACACAAAACGGATGCTGTAATTCGTACAGTTGAAAAGATAAGAATTAGTGGTAAACAAGTTAAAGTGCTATGCTATGTGCCTAATAAGCACATCATCCTTAATAAAAATATCGATTTCTTCACCAAGGAGAATATTAATTTTTTTGGCAAAATCAAGAAAGAAGAATTAGCCAATTTTTTGAAAACTCGTTTTGAACATTTGTATCATTTAGATATAAATAGTGAGCCCATATTGGATTATGTAGTTGCAAATTGTAGTGCAAAGTGTAAGATTGGTAATTTGGCTTCAAATACTTCAAACAGGAGTTATTTATTTGAAGTAAGTTTTAAAGGTCTTGTGGAACCAAACGAGAATGTGAAATTTGATAGCTTGATTGATAAAATGCTTGATTATACAAAAATGCTTCATGTATGATTAAAAATTTACAAGGAACAGGTGTAGCCCTGGTTACGCCCCTCAATGAAAAATTAGAAGTTGATTTTAAAGGATTAGCTAAGTTACTTCAAACTAGTAATGAAGGTAGCGTAGATTATTGGGTAGTTCATGGCACTACAGGAGAATCTGTTACCACACAACCAGCAGAGAAGAAGCAAATATTAGAATTTATTCAAGCGAATAATCCTAGAAATTTGCCGATTGCTTATGGGCTTGGTGGAAATGATACCAGCGAATTATTGCGACAAATAGATAAAATTGATTTTAAAGGTATTGATGCCGTACTCAGTGTTAGCCCGTATTATAATAGACCTTCTCAAGAAGGTATTTATTTACATTATAAGGCCCTAGCAGATATCTGCCCAGTACCGCTTATACTTTATAATGTGCCTAGCAGAACAGGTTCTACAATAGCTCCCGAAACAGTAATCAGGTTGAGTAAACATGCTAATATTATAGGGATTAAAGAAGCTTCTGGCAACTTAGTAGCTTGTATTGAAATTGCTAGGGATAAGCCAGCAGATTTTCTGCTTATTTCCGGAGATGATATTTTAACAATTCCTATGATAGCCGTAGGTGGTGTAGGAGTCATCTCTACGATAGCAAATGCCTTTCCTAAACGAATGTCCGATATGGTTCGAGCTGCTTTGAATAATGATTATAAGCTAGCAAGGGAACATCAGTCTAAATTACTGACTTTCCATCACCTAATAGCTCAAGGGGGTAATCCGGTGGTGACCAAACAAATCTTGGCAGCCCTAGATATTTGTAAAAATTATGTGAGGCTACCTTTAGCTCCTGTTGATACTCCTTTTATAGAACGTATACAACAAGAAGTATTGCGTTCTTGTTACCATGTAATTAGTACTTTTTAGTGTCATCCCTGTACCGATCAGCCTGATTGAGTTGTAGGTAAATCCAGCAGGGGTCCAGTAAAAAGAAACATGCTGTATGAAAATATACTGGGTTTACATACGCTCATCCAAACGTACGGGGATCCTATTGGAAAGACTTGTATGAAGATTTGATATAAAACTATAGTTAATTGTTGTGAATAGTTCGCTTGCATACATCATATATACAAGAACAAATTCACCTTATTTTTCCTCATTACACTGGATCCCTGCTGAACATGCCCATGAGTTTGAACAAACGTACGTTGCAGGGATGATAAATGCAGGGGACTATTATAGCAACGCAGCAAGATAAAGTACCAACGATGATTAAAGATCTTGTACTTTTTTGTGGAGAAAAATCAGACTTTGTTGATCAAAAGTTAGTAAGTCCGTAACTTTTGACACCTGTGGAGGAAACTCCTGCCACCACCTTAAATAATTGAAGCTTGGAAAGAGCGCTAACTTAATTATCTGCTAAATCACTTAGTAGGCTACACATTGCTTTAAAAGCATGGTTACGCTGTATATATAATTCTGCTAATTTCTCTAATTTATCCAGGTTCGTACTATTGTCCATATTACTTAAGGTATGCGGTATAGCTACTTGGAGTCGATAATTGTGCGGATAAAGAATAGAGATAACAGTCTCAGACCATTCACTGTCTGCTCCCAACATCATTTCAATTAGATTGGGCTGAGCTCTCAGAAGCCATCCTATAATACCTGCATTTCTAAGTAGGGTAGCTTCTTTCCTATATAGCTTCTTGGTGGGTCTACATATGCCAGTTCCTATAGATATTAATAACACATCCTTATTAGCAACGATTTGATGCATATTTCGTATACCTAGAACAGCCGTAAATTCAGGATTATTAGCCCATAATCCTCCATCCACTTCATGCAGCGTATGGCCTTGTTCATCGTTCAATACCTTGGGTGAAAAATAAATAGGTGCTGCGCTAGTGGCCCCTGCTATATCCTTCAGATAATAATCTTTGTGAATGCGAGCGAGGGCCTTGTGGGTGGTCCAGACATGTGGAAGGATTTTGTCCAGTGAATAGGAGATAGCTAACGCAGGCTTCAATGTCTGACTTAGCTGTGTAGTACCAAATACATTTTCTAACGCTTGGTCTAACATTTTTCTATTGTATTTAGGGCCCCATAGGCCCCAACCAGTTTTAATCTTGTGTTTCCAGGAAGCATAAAAGATAGTTCCACTTTGTTGCTTATAAAATGTAACTAGATCGCGTGCCTGGTACTTGACTTCTCCCTGGCTGTCAGGGGTAACTAAAGCCAATGCTACCAAACCACCTGTTGAATTACCGATTACTAAATCGAATAATTCAAAGATAGGCTTACCCGTTTCTTCTTCGATGGCTTGTAAAATTCGGGCTGGTATAATACCCCGTACACCACCGCCATCAATAGAAAGGATACGAAACTTTTTGGAGGTCTTGGGAGTGGGTTGTGTGAGCGTAGAAGCAGTGCTACTGATGCATATTAGAAGGAAACATATTGTGGATATAAATTTTTTTAAATACATAGGAGAGTTGTCCGTAATTTCAACTTAAACAAACTATTGTTGATTCCTGAAAAGTAAAGAAATTCTGTTATTTTATACAAGAGACTATTTTTACTATTCTCAAAGATTCTGATAAGTTTATTAAATCGATATATATGTATATAAAATTTCTTAAATTTGCTAAAATTTTTTGCTCTGGTTTATAAACAGGGGCATTTCCAGAATAAGCCTTTATAACTTGATTTTAAAATTAAACTGACTGACATATCCAATTCTATATTCTAATAAATTAAGAAGTATGAAATTTATAATTAAAACTGTTAACAAGTGTATCAATACAACATTAGGGTGTCTGATGTTTTTGGTTGTAATCTCGAGCGTAACTTCTTGTGAAAGGTGTAATAAAGAAGAATCAAGAGACGGCAAACTAATGATAAATTTAACCCCAGCTAGCTTAATAGATGATAAAAAAACTTTCCAGCTTCAGCTTGTTTCTCAGGATGCTAAAAAAATAGTTGAATACAAAAATTATCAACTTAAAATGACATTGAGTGCAGCGTCGGGAGATCTCAAAGGCAGTAAAATCAAGTATAAGTCTTTTGATACAGGAAAACCGGTCGACCAAGAGATGACTTCGGCTCCTGTTACAAAAGATCTAACCCATTTCTTCAAAGGGGCTGTCTTAGAACCTGGAGATACTCCAGAAGAAAACTTTATCATAGAACCAGGTCGGGGTGCTGGTAAACTAACTTTCAAAGTGGAACTTTTAGATGCACTAGAAAACGATAAGTCTGTAAAGATATGTGAAGGAACGTGGGAGCCAGGCCCTCCACCTGCCTTTGATATAAATATTACCAATAAAGACACATCTGACAAAATTTTTGTTAACAAAAAAATTCAGCTTCAAATAACAAAAAGAGGTGCTTCAGATGAAATATTAACTAAAGACTTGGATAGAATGGCGTTGAAGATAGAAAGGACAAAGGGAAGCGAAGCTAGGATTAGTACAGCATCTGATGATGATAAATTGTATATCCTTTCACCTGTGAATGTAACGCTCAGCCCTGATAAAAAAAGTGCTAGCCTGGAATTAATGATAGAACCAGGTGCAGATAAGCGAGCTAGATTTAAATTAGAACCTGTAAGCGAAGAAGACAGGAATGTGCCTATTGGTAATGTTGAAGAAGTCGAGTGGGAAAATGGAGCCAAACTTGAGTTAGAAGCAGTATATGAAGATGCAGATCCGGCTAATAAAAAGGTAAAGATTACTGTAAAAAATACAGGAAAGCTAGAATTACCAGACAATAAAGCAAAATTAAGCTGGGATACACGCAGCGCTCAAGTTATCATCGAGGGTAAGCAACAAGGTGAAAAATATATTTCTAAGCTTACTGATGGACAAAACATTGTATTTGATTTAGATAAAATAACATTTGTTGATCCGAATGCATTTCCATCTGCTGAATTGACTTTAAAATTAATTTGGGATGAGTTGGAAAAGCCTGAAGAAGGAACCTGTTTGCTTACTGCTGTGCCTGTTGATGTTACGCTTACAGCATTTAAATTTGACAAAGCAACTAGTCAGATTAAGTATAACATCAAAAATAATCACCCAACAACTGCGATAGACTTAGATTTACACTGTGATAATAAAAATCCCGGTACAAATAAAGCGAGCATTATTACGGGACTTCCAGTTAAATTGAATTTGCCTCCAAACATGCCATTAGGCGAACAAATTTTACAAGTAGATTTCCAAAATGAAGATGAAGCTTATTTTAATATAGCACTATTCTTGGGTAGTAATCCTATTAACTTCAAATATGACGATGGTAGTGGAGAAAAATCAGAATCTACAGTGGAGGTGCGTCCTGTAGCCAAACAAGTGAAATTAAAACTTATTGATGACGCAGGTAATGACTTTGCAGGTGATAAGATATCACGAAGAGGTGCCAACAAAGAAATTAAATTTAAAGTAGTGCTAGATGGTGCTCCCGATGACGTGGTTGCTTTAAATGTAATTGATAAAGCTAGGCTCAAACTAGCAATAGATAAAAATCATGCAGGAGATGCTAAACTGCTAAAGGGGGTGGGACCTGATGAAGTGGAAAAAGAAATACCAGGCGATCAGCTCAAGATTGGGGATGTTGATAATACAATCACTTTAAATTTACAAAGAGGAAGTACCAATGGAGCTATTTTTAAGCTTCAGCTCACGTATAATAAAAAGAATGATGGTAACTTTCAGAATATAGGGGTTCCTTTAACGATTGAGTGGGAAGAAGATGAATTTGAATTGACTTTCCTCCCCCCAATAGAAGATAATGTGTTGATAGGAAATAATACTGTAGGCAAGGTTAAGTTAGTTAATCGAACTAGTGAAATGGATCCCACAAAAGTTAATCTAATTGTAAAGAGCAGTAACGAAGACGTTATATTTTGGTTTGTAAAAGCGAATGGTGATCATATTAAGAATGGGACTGGAGATGACATAGTCGAAAAGGCTACATTAGCAGAGCTATTAAATGATAATAATTTAATAGGTAAAGATGCTTCAAAAGAACTTTGTTTTAAGTTTGGTGCCGCTAAGAATGGGGAGACAAGTGCAGATTTAACAGTTATCATAGAAAGAGATAACCAAATAATAGATGAGTCTGAACTTATCCAGTGGGGAGCTACAGAAGCGGATATTATAGATGAGCAGGAAGGATTGTTTTCAAAAAAAGAGATGGACGAACTCTTAGATGCCATATTTTCCAAAGGAACAAAGGAAGTTACTAAGCGGGAGGCAGAGGGAAAATTTGAAAACATTTTACAAAATTCGCAAGCAGTTATACTAAGAATACAGCAAGAAATAGAACAAGGAATACAGCTACCAGTACCCAAGGATCAACAAGAACATGTAAAGCAATTAATAGAAGATTTCAAAGAACCAATTAAAAAAGAATTAATAAGTATAGTCGTCAATAGGGTATTGAATAATGCATTTCAAGGAGGCAAACAGAGGGTTAATAGGAAGCAACTACAAGACGCTATTCAGCAGATTCAGCCAGATGCAGAACTTTTTCAGGAGATAATGTTAGGGGTGCAAAGGATATTTACAGGAGGTTAAGGGTGGGTGTCGGAAATTTCCTTCCGATACAAAGTGGTGGCAGGAGAAGCTTCCCTCTTGCTGGCGTACGCACTCTCGCTTGTATTTTTATTCCCACTTAGAACATCATCGCGATGGCTTCCCCCTTGCTGGCGCACGCATCTTGCGTGTGCCATTTTTAGGCTGAGTAATTGCTGTCCACTAGTTTGCTTGGTATTTCGAGGAAGAAGTCAAGAAATATTTGTCAATCGGTAAAACCGAGCGATAGCTAGTAGATTTTTAAATATCCTATCCTCCAAATAGATAATTTACTAGTCATTCTATTTTGCTTTCTCAATCTGGATCCCTGCTAGGGATGTCTACGAGTTTGAACAAGAGTATGTTGCAGGGATGACAACTTATAATGTTTTTTCGTACATCACAGTCTTTTGCTGGCCCATGATTGGTTGATTTAAGTTAATTCAGTTTACGTTGCCTTAGCTACTAATTGGTTTGTTCGGGAGTAGAGGATGAGTTAGCAGTATCTGGCTGAACTTCAGGAGTTGATAGGGCTACACTATCAGCAGCAATACCTGATGACTCTAACGTTGCTGTATCCAAAGCAGGATTTGTTTCTATAATAGGTTGATCTGGTTCAGGTTCCGTATCAACTGCTTGTGGGTTCGCTTCTACAACCCATAAATTAATCTTAGTACCCAAATTTAATTGACTACCTACCTTAGGTTGTTGCCGAAATACAGTTCCAGCTTGCAAGATATCTACATGCTCATAGGTTACAGTACCTACGCAGAGTCCCGTATCTAAAAGCAAAAGTTCGGCTTCGTCTACTTTCATTTCTACTATATCAGGAACGATGACCGCGTGTTTCGCTAAGCCTGCCCCTACTACTAGATCGATTTTAGAGCCTTGAGGAATGCGTGTACCTGGTGCAATAGGTTGCCCTTTATAAAGTTGTTCTAAGACAGCATTTTTGGCAATATCTGTAACATAGGTAATTGTATGATAACCCAGCCCCCTGCTTTTTAAGCTGATATGTGCATTTCTTACAGATCCATCTACGAGGTTTGGCATAAGAACCTCTGGTGGTTGTGTGGCGTTTAGTGTAATATAAATGCTTCTTCCTTCTTTGACCCGGGCTCCGGCCTTGGGATACTGTTCTAATACGACATCTGGTGGATAATTGGGGAAATAAAGAACATCTTGCGTAATTTTATAACGTAAATGCCTAGAGCTTAAAATATGCTGCATCTCATCTACAGGTATACCTTTTAAATTAGGAACCGTAATAGCTTGTCCATGCTTGGTAATAACTGGAAGGGTAAACTGAAAAAATAGCCATACTAGACCAACCAAAATAAAGGCCATCAAGCTTACATTCAAAATTAAAATTTTAATTAATCTTTTTGTGATGCATAAAGCCATAAGATTTTATAAGGTTATTGCATGAGCCTTTTTATAGCCATATTGAATAATCGCATCAATAAAATCAAACGGCTTATATCCGTTGATAGCAGATTGATGAAAAATGCAGGTGGCAGGCGTTAAAGCAGGTAATGTGTTAATTTCAAGAATCCAAGTTTCTGTATGCGTAGGGTATATTTTTACCATCGCATCGATGCGGGCATAACCTTCTATATTTAATACTTCTGCTACTTGCTGTAAATCCTTTTTAACCTTTGTGGCGATAGCAGTATTGGTCGAAAGATCCGAATCAAATCTAGCTGGCGTAATATTTTGTCCTTCGCCCGCCAAGAATTTTTCTTCCAGCGAAAGTATTTCTCCTGTAGCAATCACTTCAGAAGGTTCAAACATTTCATAATGTCGATTTCCGTTTGCGTCTAAGTGGGTTAATAAGCCTCCTGTAATCTCTAAAAAATGGCTGGCATCACCTTTTTCTATAAGATCTTCTATTAGAAATCGCTCATAATTAGGAAAGGCAGCATGTGGTTTCAGATTCAATAGCTGTGCTGCATGGGTAGATAAGCTAGGGGTAGTTCTAAAGATACCTGCTGCATAAGCGGTAAGCATTTCTCTATGTTGTATTTTAACTACAGCTACGCTACATCCATCATCTACGGGTTTTGCAATAAAGGGATACTTAAATTTTTTTTCAATTAAGTTGATCGTAGCTAGTTGCTCATTTTGCCACATTGCTCTACTAACTATCGCTTGGTTTGCTACATGGATACCATGGGTATGTAAAAAACGGTTCGTAGTAAATTTATCGATGGCCATCCGGGTAGCAGCTATGCCCGATCCATTATAGGGAATCTGGTATTCTTCTAAAATGGTCTGTAGCGTCCCATCTTCTCCTGGTCGTCCATGTAGTGCAACAAAAACACTATCTACTAGATGCGTTAATTCTTGATAGCTTACAGGTATGGGTTGAGTTATAAAGGAACCTACATATTTCTCGATGATGGAAGCTAGGGCAGGTGTTCCCATATAGTTGTCAAATAAATGGCTGGAAGTATGGAGGTTTTTAAGCTTTTCATGAATGTCATCAGCACTATCTTTCAGTAAAATATGAATGGGCAAAATAAATAGGGCATGTTCTTGTGGAGTACCAGTTAGAAAGATAGGAATAGGTGTGTAGAGGCCAGAAGAAGCTAACTTTTCATATACGTTTCGACCGCTTTCTACAGAAATATGACGTTCAGCCGAAAATCCTCCCATAATGATACCTATGCGCATATTTTGATCCATATAAAAAAACTCGATTGTTCTAATTAGTGACAAAGATAATCATTTGGTAGCTAGATGAATCATTTGGTATGCTTATAGCTGAAAAATTTATTTGCCAGCCCATTGAAAATTGAGGGAGAAGTTTTATATTTTATATAGTATTTAGTATAAAACAACTTTCAACCCATTCAAATTTATTTTTATGTTAAAGTCAGCAACTAAATTATCTAATATTTTAGTACACGTACATGCTTTGTTTTTGATAAGCATGGTATTCTTTTTCTCTAATTGTAGTGAGCGTCCTGAAGAGGATGCAAGTAAAAATGCAAGACTTAACCTTGACAAAAAACATAGTGGTAAAGAACCCCAAGAGCGATTCAAAATATATATTAAAGAAACAATTGATACAGATCCAGATCATGGCAATGAATTAGCAGCTTATTTTGATGAGGCTATAAAAATAGTAAATAACAGCTCTGAATCTTTAGTTAAAGATCCAAAATCTGAAGAGAATCCCTTATACATATTACTAGATGCTATCAGTAAAGTTTCTGAGGCTGAAGGAATACAAGTTAAGGGTTCAAAAATGGGGAAGTATTTACAAATCTTCGAATTGCTTCACAATAAGGGCTTTAAGTTAGATCCAGAAACGTTACTAAAGACAGTCACGTTGAGAGCAACTCAGTTTAGAGAAGAACCCATACCCAGCCTTTATTATCCATTAGTAGTTTTAGGAGGGATTAGGCCTGAAACAGAAGTTACTTATCGTCATGATGCACTTGGCACAAGGGGAGACGTTGGGGTCCCAATCATACTTTGGACTATGTTGAGTGGTAATCTTAATAGAGAGCTCCAAATGAAGATGTTAGACATCTTGACGGAGCCAGAAAATGAAGAAGCACGTAAACAAGCACATAGTATTAATAATTCTAAGACGCATAATAAAGTTCAAGATAATAAAATGACCCCTGTGATGTTTGCAGCACGTCGAGCTAGTAACGCAGAGAATGATGAGGAGGCTGCTTCTTATTATCTCGAAATTTTTAAATTTTTCTTAAGAGATCCGGAGATAAAGTTTATGGATCTGAACCAACTATCAGAGATTAACGATATTTCCAAATTAAAAGATCAACCCCTATTAAGTTTTATAATTTATAATTGTCTAAGCAAAGGTGTGAGGGTACATGATGAATGGATGGAGGTTCTAAAGCAAGCGCTGGAGTCTAATGATATGAAAAGAAAGGATGGAAAGAAAAGTAAGAAAGAAAATAAGGAGAAGTACGACAGAATAGACGAGTACATAAAAAAATATATACAAGACAACAGCAAAGGACCAAACGAAGATTTTGAGACCTCTGGTTTGTACAATCAGGAAGATCTAAAGAAAGTGAAAGATATGTTAAGTGAATATCAGCAAACACTGAAGTAATCTAAAAATGTAAACTATATAATTACAATTGAGTGCTGGGAATTTCCAGTACTCAATTGATTTATAGCTTAGGGTCTATTCAACGAACTGTGTCAAAAGTAGGGAAAGGAAGAGTTAAATTAGTAAACTAAAAAGGAGGAAAAAATGACACAAGCAATAGAACAAAACAACAACTGGCAAGCTGTAAAAGAAGCAGCGATAACAAGGTTAAAAGAGAGTGGAGAGTTAAGTGGTAAAAATGGGGCAATGGTACCATTGATCAAAGAAATACTAGAAGCGGCCATAGAAGCGGAGTTAAGTGAGCATCTAAAGGAAAGCAAGCCTAATAGAAGAAATGGCAAAACAAGTAAGCAAGTCAAAAGCGAACATGGGCTTATAGATTTTGAGACGAGCAGGGATAGGGAAGCAAGCTTTGAACCACAACTAATCAAAAAGAGACAAACGATATTAGGCAATGTGTTGCAAGATAAAATACTATCGTTGTGGGCGTTAGGGATGAGTTATACAGACATTAGAGGCCATATAGAAGAGCTGTATGGAATGGAGATATCAGAGGCCACGTTAAGTAATATAACCGACAGCATAGTACCGAAGGTAAAAGAATGGCAAAATAGGCCATTAGAGGCTGTATATCCGCTAGTATGGTTAGATGCCATACACTTTAAGGTAAAAGAAGAAGGACGTATAGTCAGTAAAGCAGTATACTGTGTATTAGCTGTCAATCAACAGGGAAATAAAGATTTACTGGGGATGTACGTTGGGGATAGTGAAAGTTCAAGCTTTTGGTTGAATGTGTTGACAGAGTTACAAAATAGAGGGATAGGAGATATACTGATAGCCTGTATAGATAACTTAACAGGGTTTAAAGAAGCCATAGAAGTAGCCTTTCCCAAGACAGAGATACAGCAATGCGTAATCCATCAGGTACGCAACAGTATGAAGTACATATCATACAAAGATAGTAAGGAGTTTTTGGCAGAGCTGAAGCTGATCTACCAAGCAGGTACCAAGGATATGGCTGAAAATTACTTATTAGCCCTCTCCCAGAAGTGGGAAAGTAAGTATCCACTGGTCATCAAATCATGGACTAAAAACTGGAATGAGCTATCAGCCTATTTTAAATATCCTCAGGCTATTAGGAAGGTCATATACACAACCAATATGATAGAGAGCTTTCATAGTCAGCTAAGAAAGGTCACTAAAACAAAACGAGTATTTACCAGAGATATGGCTCTATTAAAACTGCTATATCTGGTCCAAAAGGATGTAACCAAGAAATGGACCATGCCTATTCATGACTGGAATTAGGCTTTATCACATTTTTCTATTATATTTGAAAATCGGTTAAAGTTAGACCTACCCTGACACAGTTCAATGAATAGACCCATAGCTTATCCACCTCCCTTTTGCTGGCGCATGTGTCCTGGCGTGTCATGAGGGTCTCGCAATGTCATCCTATCTAACAGGCATGCATTTAATAACCCAATTTACTTCGTACCATAGCCAACGTCTGTGCTGCTACAGCACTTGCTTTATTCTCTCCGATTGATAAAACCTTTTCTAAGGTAGATTGATCTTCTAGGTAGGCATTAAATTTTTTTCTGGCCTCAGCAAATTTCTCTAGTATAACCCCTAGCAATGCTTCTTTGGCTTGTCCATATCCATATCCTCCTCGGAGATAGTTTTCACGCATGGTAGCTACATCAGTTGTGCTGGCTAATAAGCTGTAAAGTTTGAAAATAATAGATTGATCTGGGTCTTTCGGGTCATTTACAGCTTTACTGTCCGTTTGTATGTGCATGATGCTACTACGTAGTTCTTTTTCAGGTAAAAAAATATCGATGGTATTGTTATACGATTTACTCATCTTTTGCCCATCTGTTCCTGGAATGATAGCGATCGCATTGTCTATTGAAGCTTGTGGTAACTGTAAAGTAGGTCCATATTGATTGTTAAAACTACTGGCAATATCTCGGGTAATTTCTAGATGCTGTAATTGATCTTTACCTACTGGTACGATGTCTGCCTGATACAATAAGATATCTGCAGCCATGAGTATGGGATAGGTAAACAATCCAGCATTGACAGTTGACATACGATCTGATTTGTCTTTGAATGCATGTGCATTGGCTAGCATGGGATAAGGAGTAAAACAGCTTAAATACCAGGTTAGCTCACATACAGCAGGTACCTGAGATTGTCTATAAAAGGTGACTTTTTGGGAGTCAAGTCCCAATGCAAGCCAGGCTGCTGCTGTTATATATACATAACTTTTACGTAGCGTTGCATCTTTGAGTGTAGTAAGGGTATGTAGGTCAGCTAAGAAAATAAACGTATCATGATTTGGGTTATTGGCTAGTTGTAAGGTAGGCAACATGGCACCTAGTACGTTACCTAGGTGTGGTCTTCCTGTACATTGAATACCTGTTAGTATGCGTGGCATAATAAGCTTTATTGGGCTCTGAAAAATTTATGAAGATAGGTAATAGATCTTCCAAAGGATAATCCTGCTATAATACCTGAGCTGGCTATCTTGGAATACATCAGGTAAGTAGGTAAGGGAGTGGGGTGGGTAGCCTCTATATAACCCCAAAAATAGCGTATAACAAAAATACTCATGAAGAGTATAAGTGTTGTATACCCACCGGGTAGTGTCACTAGTCTTTTAGCTCGATCAAATATAAGTTTGGTATTTTTGAAAATTAACCAGCTGATTATACCACCTATTCCTAGGGATAATATGTACATAGCCAAATTATCAAGCTGAAAACTGTGGCGAGTAAATAGATTCCGTGTTAGCAAGCCAGTGATAATAATCGGTAAAATAAATAACTTTGGGAGCCATATGGTCCGTGGTTTTATAGCCCTAAACCCTATATATAGTAGATATACTAAAATGATATATACCCACCAGGGAGCCCCAGTTAAAATACTTATTATATTTCTCATAAAAATTGTATAAAGTTGATTATGCTAAAGTAGTAGAGTTTTTTCAAAACCAAGAATTTACTTCTCTGAGCGAGAAGAAATTTATGATAATACTTTATACCACAATATTTACCATTTTATTAGGTACGATAATAATCTTTTTGATGCTTTGTCCCTGGATCCACTTTTGTAGGGCCTCATGTGCTAAAACTCGTTTTTCTATTTCTAACTGAGGAGTATGAGCATCAAAAGTTATTTTAGCACGTACTTTGCCATTGATAGCAATGGGATATTCATAAACTTCTTCTTGTACATATGCTTCTTCGTATTGTGGAAAAGGTTCTGCAATAACACCATGCGTATATCCTAAAAGTTGCCAAAGCTCTTCAGCCAAATGGGGAGCAAAAGGAGCCAATATAAGCACCAAGTTTTTTAGTATAGTCTGGTTGCTACATTTAAGTGCTGTGAGTTCATTCACACAAATCATCAAATTACTTACTGCCGTATTAAATGTATATCGCTTAATGTCTTCTTCGACTTTTTTAATGGCTTTATGGATAACCTTTAATGCTTCCTTGCTAGGCGTTTCATTCGTAAGCGCTTTGGGTCCTGTTTCTGAATAAAATAGCCGCCATACCTTAACTAAAAATCTGAACACCCCTTCAATGCCATGCATATCCCAAGGTTTAGCTTGTTCTAGGGGGCCTAAAAACATCGTATAGAGTCGCAATGTATCTGCTCCATATTGGGCTACAACTGTATCTGGGTTGATGGTATTGTATTTAGATTTAGACATCTTTTCTATTTCACTATCACAGATATATTGTCCATTTTCTAGTATAAAACTAGCGTCATGCAAATCAGGACGCCAATTTTTAAATCTTTCTAGATCTAATACATCATTTTTTACTAGGTGTATATCCACATGCATAGAAATGGTATCATAAGCATGTCGTAAGTTATGACTTACAAATTGATTGGTACCTTTGATTCTATATACAAAACTAGATTTGTTTTGAATCATTCCTTGGTGAATGAGTTCCTCAAAAGGTTCTTCTACACGCACATAGCCAAGATCATATAAAAATTTAGTCCAGAAACGAGCATATAGTAGATGGCCTGTAGCGTGCTCTGCGCCCCCTAAATATAGGTCTACGGCTTTCCAATAAGATTGTGCTGTTTTTCCTACAAAATTTGAATGATTATGGGGATCCATATAACGAAAAAAATACCAGCTAGAGCCAGCCCATCCTGGCATCGTACTCAGTTCTAGTGGATAACCCGCTTTAGTTTCCCAATTAGGGGCATTACCAAGAGGAGGCTCGCCTGTAGAGGTAGGTTTATAGGTTGCCATAGCAGGTAGTTCCAAAGGAAGTTCCTCTACTGGGAGTGGATAAGGAATTCCGTTTTTATAATAAATGGGAAAAGGTTCTCCCCAATAACGTTGTCTGCTAAATATGGCATTGCGCAAACGATAGCTAGTTTTTTGTTTCCCAATTTCTAATTCCTCTAACTTTTGGATTATCTGCTGAATAGCTTCTTGTACAGGAAGACCATCTAGGAAGTCAGAATTTATTAAGACACCCTCTTTTTCTTCGTAGGCTCCTTGCGTAGTATTCGTCCCTGCTATTACCGAGACAATCGGTAAATTGAAATGCTTGGCAAAAGCATAGTCACGACTGTCATGTGCGGGTACGCCCATGACGGCACCTGTTCCATAACCTCCTAGCACATAATCTGCGATCCAAATAGGTAATGGTTTTTTCGTAAAAGGGTGTATCGCATAAGCACCTGTAAATGCCCCTGTAACATGTGTTACATCTGCTAATCGATCGCGATCAGATCGATTAGCAGCTTGGGTGATATAGGCTTCGATCGAAGTCTGTTGCGCATTGGTACCAATGGTTTTAGCTAAGGCATGTTCAGGCGATAGTACTAGGTAAGTAACTCCAAATATCGTATCTGGACGGGTAGTGAAGATGGAGATCGTATAGGCTTGATCCTTTGTTGTTGTCTTAAAAACTACTTCAGCCCCTACCGACTTGCCAATCCAGTTACGCTGCATTTCTTTGGTAGATAGGGGCCATTTTATCCGATCTAAGCCATCTAATAATCTGTTGGCATAAGCAGTAATGCGTAGGCTCCATTGCTTCATTTGCTTGCGTATGACCGGGTATCCCCCTCGTTCTGAAAGGCCATCTTTTACTTCTTCGTTGGCTAGTACGGTACCTAATTCTGGGCACCAGTTGACGGTTGTATCCTCTAAAAATGCTAATCGATAACCAAGTAGGCGTTGTTGTCTAGTTGATTCGTCCATTTGCTGCCATGCTTGGGCAGTGAATAGGGGTACATCTTTGTCACAACTGGCTTGTACCTGCTGATTGCCATGCTGTTCAAAGATCGTTATGAGCGCTTTGATGGGCCGTGCTTTTTGCAGATTGGTATCATACCAGCTCTCAAATAGTTGTAAGAAAATCCATTGAGTCCATTTATAGTAGTTCGGATCAGTGGTGCTGATTCTTCTATCCCAGTCATACGATAGTCCTAGCTGTTGCAATTGTTGTTTATAACGTTGTATGTTTTTGGCAGTAGTTATAGCAGGATGTTGACCAGTCTGGATAGCAAACTGCTCGGCAGGTAGACCAAATGCATCAAAGCCCATGGGATGTAGCACGGAATAGCCCTTACTTCGTTTATACCTAGCCACAATATCTGAAGCAATATAGCCGAGTGGATGGCCTACATGTAAGCCTTCTCCAGAAGGATAAGGGAACATGTCTAAGATATAGTATTTAGGTTTTTGAGGATCTACAGTTGTAGAAAACGTCCGTTTTTCTTCCCAATATTGCTGCCATTTTTGCTCGATGGCTTTAAAGTCATAATGGTTCATGAATGTATGATAGGATATTATAAGTTGCTTGAGAGACAAATATAAGTTGTTGTAAGAAATTTTAGTTTAAATAGGCACCTGATTCAAAGGGTAGGTTAAGATTTTTTGAGCAAATTACTGACAAACCCAGAGGACTCAAGACGACGGTTATGCAAGAACTCTGTTTATTAGAGTCTCTATATGGAAAACTTTGGAAACGTAAAAGTGGAATGCAATTTGCCTTATATGCATAAAGATGTTAAATTTGTAAAAAATTGTTCTTTAACATACTGGGGTCGACTGGAATTGACGATAAGTTCAGATGCGATGTAAGCATGCGGGGTGTTGTAAGTAGTACCTCTACCAACAAACTTTCACTATATGTAATTGGCAACAATCAAGTAATGCCTGCCATGGCTGCTTAGTTGATAACTAAGCACCGGCTGTCTTGCTAGCTTTTTGCTCTACAAGGCTAGCACCAAGACATCATCTAGTAGAACTAGTTATAGTAGGTTACGTGATGCTATAGCGAAATTGAGCGCGTATAAGGATTGTTCTAAGGTGCGTAACTAACCTAGGAGCATCCCGACAATAGATAGTTACTAAGCATGTAGAAAGCGTTGTTTTTGCTTGTTCGGACGAGGGTTCGATTCCCTCCGGCTCCACAAATTTTATCTATAAGTCTATTTGTTATGAATGAATCAAATGAATCTCTTGATTTATCCTATAAAAGTCAGCCTAATTCTCTAACACCTAATTCATCGGGCCTTCCAGAAGATAATATACCTATAGTCTACTTTGGTATTTCCGTTGTTCGTTTAGTATGTCTTTTTTTATTAACCTTTGGTTTTTATAAATTTTATTGGTTCTATAAGAATTGGAAAGCGATTAAAAACACAGAACGATCTGATATTTCCCCCTTTTGGAGAAGTTGTTTTTCCATATTTTTTTGCCATGAGCTTTTTGAAAAGATAGAAGAGGCTGTGACAAGCTATTCAAATAAAAAGCCATTTTCAGCTTCGTGGCTCTCAGGCTGGTATATCATATTTTGTGTAATAGGTTTGGGATTCTTTAATCTATTTATTTTAATGAGCGTACAGAAAGCCATTAATTTTAATAATAAACAACTTATTCCAGGTTATAAGCCGTTGAAAAAATTTGATGATGTAGAAATAATATTTATTATTATAGGAAGCCTTTTGTGGCTGATTGGTATACTAAGGGGCTGTTTGGAAGCCTGAAATAGATAAAAAATTTGGTGTCATGCTACCAAATCTAGTCGCTAACTTGGCGAGTATTTTTACCTTAAAATTAGGACGAGTAAAATAAAAATAGAGTAGAATATTTTAACAATATGTATGCGTAATCAAAAACAGAATGATCGTTTGGCATCTGCTGCTGAGCTATCCAATGAGCCTATAGACTCAACGAGGCATAACCTATCGGTTATTAACTATTTAAATATCCCTTTCATCGTCTTCCTTTTATTAAGTCTACTGACAGGTGGTTTATATCGAGTGTACTGGTTATATCGTAATTGGAAAGCTATTAAAAAAGCAGATAAAAGCGATATCTCTCCTTTCTGGCGGGCTATATTTGCTATCTTTTTCATTAATGAATTTTTTCAACATGTTTGTGAATCTGCTAAAGAATTGGGTTACAAAGGTTTTGTGAAACATCGTTTATTGGATGGCTGGTATGTTACTTTTGTGGTATTGACTTGGGTATGGCCATTATTGTTCATTGTATTTAGCGGTATTTCGGCCATTATATTGCATGATAACTCTGTTAGCAGTTCATTCATGTTTGTTGGTGTATTGTTGTATTTCTTACCGGCCCTATGTGGGATACTAAAATATGTATGCTTGTGGCCCATTCAAAGAGCTATTAACTTTTATAAAGATCAAGTTGAACAGGAACACCTATCAACTATAGCTAATGGGATTTCTCCTGTTATTGGATACTTTGATGTATCACCTACTCGTTTTTTAATATTTAATATATTGACATTAAGGTTGTACGCTTTGTATTGGTCTTATAAAAATTGGCAGGCTATTAAACGAGCAAAAAAACGCAATATTATCCCTTTTTGGCGAAGCATTTTTTCTATTTTCTTTATATATGGCCTTTTTAGACAGATTTATTTTTCTGCCAAAGATCTAGGATTTCCCAAAAGGATTCCTTATTGGCAGTTAGCTGTGGGTTATATATTTTTTCTCTACTTCTTATTGTTTTTAGGAAGATTGGTTGGATTGCCTGCTCGGATGTCAGAGACCTGGTATTATGTTCTTGTACTAGGTGTTGGTGTAACGTTTGACTTCTTGTTCTTCCGACCTATGCAAGAAGCAATTCGTTTTTATAATACCAAGGCTATTCTAAATTACAAACCAAGAAAAGGCATTATCCATGGTGAAATCATATTGCTTATTATAGGAGGATTCTTTTACATATCTTTATTCACGGGAGGGCTCGATGATACATCTAAGGAATCTTCTATATCTTCATCTTTCAAGTCTTTTTCATCTAAGCTGACTGCCGAATCTATGGCTTGGAAAACCTTCCAACCATCTTCTAAGGCTTTTAAGGTTAAGTTTCCAACGACTCCAACCCATGAAGAGGAAGAGATCTCCATGGATGATGAAGGTTTAACTGCTCATTATGAAAATTATGAAAGTATCAGCTCATCAGGAACCGAGTATTCAGTTACCTGCATTACCTATCCTTCAGAAATACAGCTTGATGAAATAGAGCCTCGTGAATTTGTAGATGATATGGTAGCAACCTCTTCAGGTAATAAGCTTATTAGTTCAGAGAATACATATGTCGGTAAGCATCGGGCAGTAGACTTTTTAATTAAAAGTAAATTTAGTTATATGAAAGATAGAATTATTCTAGTAGGACAAACTAAATATTTGCTGATGGTAAGTTATTTAAAAGGGACTTATGACAAAAAAGATTATAGAAGGTTTATCAATTCTTTTTCATTAAAATCTGAAAATTAAATTATAACCGTTCACGTACAGTCTAAATTAACCCCGTAAGTTGTATTCTAAGACCTAAGCAAATATTTAGACATAAAAAATTTACATTGTTTAAGCTGCATAGCTGAGTGTATTTACGTATGGAGTTCCCCGCTTAACAACAGCAAATACCCTTGATAAGATTTTATTTCTAATTAACCCAAGTTGCTAGTAGTATACTAGGCTTGCTACACAAACTATCAGGTAGGCTTGAATCTGTTGTTATTTAATGTCTGTTTGTTAGCAATAATCCTGGATCGCTTCACTTTCGTTCGCAATGACTCACTGTAGTCTCCCTATTTTGTCATTGCGAGCCCCGATAAGGGGCGTGGCAATCCAGGTAAAAATCCTGACATGTAACTAGCAACTTGAGTTAATTATATTCTGTATCAACATTTTATTCTTTCCCTCTTTTATTCGCTTTCCATAATAGAGCCGCATTTCTGGACTATGTACCATACTACTGGTAGCTGCATTAGACAAGAGCGCTTTTAGCCTCTTATTAGCCATGTGACTTACTTGTTTGCTCCTTTTTATACTACTACCCGACTCATAATCAAAAGGTGCTATCCCTACATACGAGGCAAATTGCCGCCAGTTCTTAAATCTGCTAAAATTATCACTATATACAATCAAGCTACCCCCTAATATCAAGCCGCCCCCCTTCACTGTTGTTGCTAATTTATACTGCACCTGGATAGCGGGATTTTCTTTAATTATCTGCTCCATTTCCTTTTCTACTAACTTAATTTCTTTACAAAGCTCTTTGATCATCCTTTCCTGACTTTCAAATAGTAGCTTGTTATTCTCCCTATTACTAAACCTGGTTAATTCTTTCAAATGGGCTCGATAGCCTGACCGCTGTTTGACCATCCTTTCCCTAAGAGAAAGCAAATCCTTTAATTCTAATAACCCCGCTGCTGGCAGTTTACTTGGATTTAGCCCATCCCTTCTATAATAGGCATACTGGGCTATTTTAAAAGCATCTATTTGATCATTCTTTCCTCTAGCCATCCCCATAGAACGCTTGATTTCTAAGCCTGGTATAATTTTATAGAATAACTTGTTTTCTTCCTACAGATAATCCTAGTGAATAGATACCTGTATGCTCAAAGCAGAAAAGTAGGCTTTTTACTCTATCTTGATGTTCAGACTTAACCCAAGCCAAAAGCTTCTTAAATCCTACTTTATCATTGTTGAATATATGGTGCTTGTTTAATTTATAATCATGCACATCCAGTTTATCTTTAGAGACATCGATGCCGATAGTGTTAGTAAAAACGCTCATCATATTATATCTTTATAAAGTTAATTAAAAAGTTGCCAAAACTAAGACCTTTAATGGACCTGGTAGTCTAAAATTCTAAATGGTTCTTGGGCAACAAAAGCAAGGATGGGGACTAGTACAACTATTAGGTCTTTAAACCTAGTCATCCCCAAAGTTCACCCCATCCTTGTTATATTTTCTAGCCTTAGCTAGAAAGGTTCATCTAATTTACTTACTTCAAATAATTTATTCACATTTATTCTCAAGTTATGAGTCTCCCCCCGGACCTCCCTCATGTGGATAACTTATAGCTACAACTGCTACTGTAATTTATTTATATTTATTACCTACAAATCTAAAGGTCATCCCCGCACCGTACTCTTGTGCAAACTCGTAGGCATGTCTAGCGGAGATCCAGGTTGAGATCTCTGAGAGGTTACGATGAAAATTAAAATTTACTCTACAAACCTAAGGGACTGTTTATTAGGAAGGAACCTCTTGGGTAGCATGTTGAATCTTAAAGTTTACTTTATTCCAAAAATTTCCTTAGCATTAGCTGTAGTAATAGCTGCTACCATTTCCACATCTACCTGTTGGCTTTGTGCTATGGCTGCAGCAATATATGGAAGATAGCTCGGCTCATTTCTTTTTCCCCGATAGGGGGTAGGTGCTAAATAAGGGCTATCTGTTTCTAATACTAAGTATTTTAATTCTAGCTTAGAGACAACCTGAGCCAATCCTGCATTTTTAAAGGTTGTAATACCTCCTATGCCTATATGAAATCCTAATGCGATAATTGCTGCTGCTTCAGCAAGGCTACCACTAAAACAATGAAACACACCTTTCAGCGTACCGTCTTGGTATTTTTCTAATATGCGTTTGGTTTCATTAAAGGCTTGTCGGGTGTGAATTACGATAGGCAGTTTATACTTTTTAGCCCAATTTAACTGGGTTTCAAAGGCTTCTTGCTGTAAGGATTGGTAAGTTTTATCTCTATACAAATCCATGCCGATTTCGCCCATGGCTATAAAAGAGCGCTTAGCTAGCCAAGATTCAATGTGGTATAGTTGCAGTTCAACATCTTCTTGGATGTAACAAGGGTGAAGACCTATCATCGCGGCGCATAGATTAGGATACTGAGCTTCTAGTGCTAGCATAGGTGCGATAGTATTTACATCAATATTAGGTAACAAGATTTTTGAAACTCCTGCTTGCAGACTTCGTGCAATTACCTGAGATTGGTCTTGCAAAAAATCTTCATCATACAGATGAGCGTGTGTGTCGATTAGTTCCATGATTTTAAATTTAGTTATTTATTACTGGATAACTTCTGGGCCCCAATTCTATAGCTTGCATATTGCTTATCTTAGCTTCCTGTATTTCAAAACGTAATAGGGTGCGTATTTGATGGAACCCATACCTGCCAGCGGCACCAGGATTAAGGTATAATACAGGAGGATGCAGTTTATCATGCATAACTTGTAAGATATGAGAATGTCCGCATACAAATATATCAGGGGTACGTTGCTTAAAATATTTCAAAATTTTGGGAGTATAAGTAGGCGGCCTTCCACCTATATGCGTTATCCATACATCCAGCCCTTCACAGGTGAAAATTTGATTTTCAGGATAAATGGCTCGTATTTCTTTTCCATCAATATTACCGTACACAGCCCTAACAGGTTTGAAGTCTGCTAACTGTTGTATAACTTCTAAACTTCCTATATCTCCTGCATGCCATATTTCGTCACATGAGTTGAAATATTCAAGTATTTTAGGATCTAACCAGCCATGTGTATCTGATATAAGTCCAATTTTCATAATTGTTGGTAGTAAGGTGAAAAAAATAGCTTGCTGTGTGACAGAAATTCGAATTTCTATAAATTTAATTATAACCTACAGATAAAAAAATGCTTATATTTGGATTAGACTGATCAAGGGATAAAATAGATTTCTTCCGAAACCGTCGCCTGGGATCCCCTGGGTTTGTCAGTAATTGGTTCTTCATATTTATTTACTAAAGTAAACTCCGGTTCCTCACAAATTCATTCCTGCCCAGAGAACCCAATTTTTGGTTTCAGAAGAAGTCTAATAGTCAAATAAGTTATAAATTTAGAGATGAAAGTCTATGGCATGTCCTCTTGTTGTATATTTACTTGGCATGGATGTTGTAGAGAGTTTATATAGATATAAAGTGCAAGCTTATAAATAAGAATTTTTATGAAATTAATTAGTATTGGTATTTTTTTAGTAAGTCTATTAGTCCACTATATTCTAAAATTCAAATTGAATAGGTATGCTAACACGCAGTTAAGATCTGGTCTGACAGGTGCACAGGTCGCTGCCAAAATGTTGCATGATTATGGAATTGAAGATGTAAAAATCACTGCTACCCAAGGTCATTTGACTGATCATTATAATCCTCTTAATAAAACTGTTAATTTAAGTGAATCAGTGTTTAATGGAAGTAATGCTGGCGCTGTTGCTGTAGCTGCCCACGAATGTGGACATGCGGTCCAGCATGCAAAAGGCTATGCCTTTTTAAAAGTTCGTTCTGCCATGGCCCCACTATTTTCTTTTACTTCACGATACATGATGTGGATTATCTTGATAGGTATTCTGCTTGTTAGAACCACACTTATACCTCTAACAATTGGTATCGGATTATTTTCTATTACAACATTATTTGCCTTTATAACACTACCCGTAGAATTTGATGCAAGTAGAAGAGCCTTGGCTTGGATAAACCAGCAAGGTGTAGTGAGCAGCCAGGAGTATGCTATAGCTAAAGATGCATTATGGTGGGCAGCTATGACTTATGTGTTGGCTGCTTTAGGTTCTTTGGCAGAATTGTTACATTTAATGTCTATGCTTAATAGAAGAAGGGATTAAAGTCATTTTACAGTTACTGGAACAATTGGTTTATTTTGGCTAGTTCTGTTTGTTAGCACCTCTGTATTTAGCTTTCTAATGTATAAACTTATGGAAAACCTTACTGAAAAAGATAGAGCAGCGCAGCTAGATGCGTTTAATAAGCTTATAGGTATTTTACATGAGTTGAGGAATAAGTGCCCTTGGGATCAAGAGCAAACTATGAGTAGTTTGCGCCCTTTGACTATTGAAGAAACTTTTGAGCTTTCTGAGGCTATATTGGCAGAGGATATAGCAGGCATCAAAGAAGAACTAGGAGATCTATTGTTGCATATACTCCTTTATGCACGTATTGCTGCTGAAAATAATGAGTTTACTTTAACGGAGTGTATCGAGACACTTTGCAATAAACTTATAAGACGTCACCCACATATATTCCAAAAGGAACATGCGCATACAGTAGTAAATTCAGAGGATGTAAAGAAAAATTGGCAGCGAATTAAATTAGAAGAAAAAAGTAGAGATTCGATTTTAGAAGGCATTCCTGCATCCTTGCCAAGCTTGATTAAAGCCATTTGTATACGAGACAAAGCTTCCTCGGTTGGATTTCGTTGGGAAACAGGTAAGCAGGCGTGGGAAAAAGTGCAGGAAGAAGTCCAAGAATTAGTCGAAGAAGTGAACAATCATAGTAATACTAATCCAAGACAAGAACAAATAGAAGATGAATTTGGCGATGTGCTCGCTACCCTTATAACATATGCTCGTTTTATAAACGTAGACCCAGATAAGGCTTTGGAAAAAGCCAATCAAAAATTTATAAAACGCTTTCAACAAGTAGAGCACCAACTTAGGTTAGATAATAAACAACTCAGTCAGCTTTCAGTAGAAGAGTTAAAGGCTTATTGGAATCAGGCAAAAGCATGGTTAAAGGATTCAGCTAATAAATAGGTAAAGATTTTTACTTATATTAACTCAAGTTGCTAGTTACATGTCAGGATTTTTACCTGGATTGCCACGCCCCTTATCGGGGCTCGCAATGAACTGTGTTCAAAAGCAAGATTTTATTAAATAATTTTCATTGTACATTGTTTGTTTTGTTGCGATAGCAAAAGCTTGTTTGAGTAGCTTATTAGCTACTGCTATCAATGCCACCTTTT